>Ga0207828_100083_pt1 | contig 126068 bp, 109 predicted proteins | sample TtaePargueraPR_11_FD_187276 | JGI IMG/M metagenome (GOLD analysis project Ga0207828, IMG submission 187276) | Aerobic enrichment media microbial communities from Bioluminiscent Bay, La Parguera, Puerto Rico - Tt and P2 (3) (SPAdes) | ecosystem: Environmental > Aquatic > Marine > Unclassified ... | reverse complement strand
AGGGCATGCACATCGCCGGCGTCTGCGGCAGCAAGATGACCCGCTGCACGATGGAGCTGGGTGGCAAGTCCGCGGCCATCGTGCGCGACGATTTCCCGATCGAGGCGGCGGCCGGCATCCTCGGCAACACGATCACCGTGATGAGCGGGCAGGTCTGCGCCATGCTCAGCCGGGCCATCGTGACGAAGGATAGGCATGACGAGCTAGCCGAGGCGATTGCCGGCGTGATGAAGGGCATCAGGATCGGCAATTCCGACGATCCCGAAACCCAGCTCGGCCCGCTCGCCATGAAGCGCCAGCTCGATCGGGTGGAAATGTATATTGAGGAGGGCCGCAAGTCCGGCGCCGACCTCGTCACCGGCGGCCAGCGCCCGGCGGAGATGAACAAGGGCTATTTCATGGAGCCCACCCTGTTCGCCAATGTCGATAATAGCAGCCGGATCGCGCAGGAGGAGATCTTCGGCCCGGTGCTGTGCCTGATCCCGGCCGAGGACGAGGAAGATGCGATACGCATCGCCAATGAGAGCAATTTCGGCCTCAACGGCTCGGTGCTGACGGACGATCCCCAGGCCGCCTACGACATAAGCCGCAAGGTGCGCACCGGCGTGATGGGCCAGAACGGCATGCGCATGGAATTCGGCATGCCCTTCGGCGGCTTCAAGCAATCGGGCATGGGCCGCGAAGGCGGGCCGGAAGGCCTGTGGCCCTATCTCGAGACCAAGACCATCTTGCTGGACGGCCCGCCGACGACGCTCTGACGATGCGCTGATCCGAATCCTCCGGCGTTGCCGCCAATCCTATTGGCGGCATGCCATGATCGAGGAGGGTTCGGATGAGCGGCGTTGGAGGACGGATAGAGACAAGCGGCCAGCGCGCGGCAGTTGCTGGCCGGCTTGCGCGCGTTTCGATCGGGCTGGCGCTCGCCTGCAGCGCCGCCGCCTGCGATGCGAGTGAAGCCCAGCCCGGCCAGGGCGCGCCGGGATGGGGCGTTCCCTCCGCGACGCCGGTGAAAGCCGCTTCGAACGGCGCGGCTACCCTGTTCCGGAAACAGGTCGTGATGGACCGGCAGGGCTGGGGCCAGCCGGTCGAAGCGCAATTGCTGCTGATACCCGAAGGCTGGCGCTTTCAGGGCGAGGTGCAATGGAAAGGCGGCGGTGTCCCCTGCATGAGTTCGCTGGCGCTGCCCGTCTGGACGGCTACCAGCCCGGATGGCGCGATCTCCATCGGCACCCAGCCCGGCGTGCGCGTCACCAATTATCCGGTGGGCGACATGCAGTCCGGCGGCGGCACTTGCGCGCTGGGCGAGGGCGGGCCGCCCGAAGCCTTCATCCGCAACTGGATCATGCGCCTCTATCGGCCGGACGGGCGGATCGAGGCGATCAGGCAGGCGCCCTATCCCGAGGAGCGTCTCGTCTTCGCCCAGGCGATGCAGCAACAGGCGGCGGCGCAGGGCGGACAGGCGATTCCCTGGTCGGTCGTCGTTCGCAGCAGCGGCTCAGGCGGCGACGAGGTGCGTTTTCTCGATGGGGTGACGATGGGCTGGCGCTCGCCCGCTCCCGACATCCAGCCGACCATCTCCATGTCGCAGAATATCGGCAACATGTTCGTGCGCGCGCCGCGCGAGCGGATGGCCGAAGCCCTGCGCGTCGCTTCCGTCATCATCCAGTCCCGCGCGCTCAGCCCGGCCTGGCAGATGGCCGTAGGCCGCGTGCAGCAGAACATCGCCCGTATCAATCTCGAGGGTGGCCGCCGCCGCGGCGAGATCATGGCCCAGGCCAATCGCGAAATTGGCGAGATCCGCATGCAGGGCTGGCGCGAGCTGGAATCGATCAGGGATGCCGGCCATGCCGATACCGTCCGCACCATCCGCGAAGTGACCGAGGGCTATGATCCTCTCATGGGCGAGCGGCGCGAGTTCGACAGCATCGCGGACGGTATCTACGTCAATGAGAAGGGCGAATATCTGGTGATGGAGGAGCCAGGCTTCGAACCGGGTGAGCTCTATCCGCAGCACGACTGGAGGCCGCTGACGAAAGTGCGCGGTGAATAAGCCCGCTTTCCTGCCTAAGGCGGCTTTCCAGCACTGAAGGGCTTTGGCTAAGCTCCAGCCCATGCGCAAATCAGGGGCGGCACGGATCGGAGGCTTGGCGTTGGTCGTTCTGGCGCTGTCGGCTTGCGGCAGCGGGCGGGATTTTCGCCCCGTCAGTGATGTGCCCGTCCGCGTGGGCCCGCCCTATACGATCCGCGGAACGACCTATACGCCTACTGTCGATCCCACTTATGACCGGCTCGGCTATGCCAGCTGGTACGGGCCCGAATCGGGCGTCCAGACCGCCAATGGCGAGCGTTTCCGCCCCGACTGGGTCACCGCCGCGCACACCACGCTGCCGCTGCCGAGCTATGTCGAGGTGACCGCGCTCGATACTGGGCGGCGAATCATCGTGCGGATCAACGATCGCGGCCCCTTCGTGAATTCCTCGCGCATCATCGACTTGTCGCGCGGCGCGGCGGAGCAGCTCGGCATCAGGCGGCATGGCCTGGCGCCGGTGCGCGTCCGCCTCGTGGAACCTTCCGAGAAGGACCGCGAGCGGCTGAGAAAAGGCAAGCCCGCGCGCGACTTGCCGCCGGTTCCGCAGCGCACGCTGGAGAACCTGCGCGGGCAGCTGCGGGCTGCCGGATTATAGGCGCGGCATCGGCGGGGCACGCGCTTTCGGACAAAGTCACCGTTCCCACTGGCCAGCCTCGGCAAGTTGTTATAGTCAAGATAGCAACAAGAAAATCCAGGGGAGTGGTAGTTCAAATGACACGTCAAAGTCTCGCATCTCGTTTCGCCATAGCGGCTTCCGCCCTTGCCTTGGCCATTGCCGGCCCCACCGCCGCCTTCGCGCAGGAACGGCCCGCGGACCTGACCGAACTGCCGCCGGTGCCGACCGACTATTCGCCGGGAAAGACCCCCTGGGGCGATTGGGATTTCCGCGGCACCTGGCCGATCGAGAACATCAATAACGGCCACATCCTGTTCCAGCGCCCGGCCGAATACGGCAATCGCTTCTGGGTGACGGACGAGGAATTCGCCCGCCGGGTCGAGGCCGCCAAGCAGAATGACGGCAATTTCGCCGAAGCATCCGAAAGCGGCATCGGCGCGCCGGGCACGGAGGGCCTCGCGGCCTGGTTCGAGCACAGCAATTTCGGCAAGCGCACCTCGATGCTGGTGAGCCCGGCGGACGGGCAGCTCCCCCCGCTGACCAAGCATGGCGAGGAATTGTTCAAGCAGGGCCGCTCCGGCTGGGTGCCCGGCCAGGGCTACGATTCGCTGGCCGATTTCGACAGCTGGGACCGCTGCATTTCGCGCGGCTTCCCCGCCTCGATGTACCCGTTCCGCTACAATAACGGCATCCGGGTGTTCCAGTCGCCGGGCTATGTGACGATCGTGCTCGAAATGCTCGGCACGCGCGTGGTCAAGCTCTATCCCAGCAAGGAAGCGGCGGAAGCCGCCGCCTGGGCCAAGCCGGTCGAGGCATGGCTGGGCGATTCGCGCGGCTGGTGGGAAGGCAAGACGCTGGTCATCGAAACCACCAACATCAAGAGCGGCGACAGCGCCACGCATGACACCTATGCCCGCTCCGCCGCTCCGCTCAACATGGCGACGCAGTTCACCGGCACGCTGGACGTGCCCGCCTTCAACACCGTGCCGATGAGCAAGAAGGCGATGACGGTCGAACGGCTGACCATGACCGGGCCCGACACGATCGTGCACGAGCTGACCTATTCGGACCCCGAGGTCTATACCAAGCCGTGGACCACGCGGATCGAATGGACGCGCGACGACAATTACCAGTTCTTCGAATATGCCTGCCACGAGGGCAACCATATGCCGCGCGACTATATCAGCGCATCGCGCGCGCATATGAAGGACCTTGCAGCCGGCACGGCCGATCCGGACGAACCCGACGGCCGCGCCCGCTTCGCGCAGCCCTTCGATCACGATCCCGGCACCGGCCCCCGCCCCCGCCCGGGCGGCGCGGGCTCCTAAGCGGCGCGAGTAGTTTGTGGGGCGGGCAGGTCCCGCTCCCACGGATCGCGCGGCGCGTTTCGCGTCGGCTTCCGAAACAGAGTTAACGCCTGCGTCTCAGGCGGGCGAAGAGTTGCCGCACTGCGGAATCAATGGCAGTTAGCGGCCCGGCCCGACTGACCGGATAGGCTCTATGCTCTTGGTTTCTGTTATAATCTGCACGCGAAACCGGTCGGCATCATTGGCCCGGACGCTGGATTCGATCGTGAAAGCGGCGACTCGCGTGACGGAAAGCTGGGAGCTTTTGGTCGTCGACAATGGCAGCACCGACGACACGGCGGACACGATCGCGGCTTTCGCCGACCGCCTGCCCGTGCGGCGCGTCTTCGAGGCGACGCCGGGCCTCTCCAACGCTCGCAATGCGGGCGTCAGGGAGAGCCGGGGCGAGTTCGTCCTTTGGACCGATGACGATGTGCTGGTGGATGAGAACTGGCTTGCCGCCTGGTCCCGCGCGTTTCGCAATCATCCCGATACGGTCGTGTTCGGCGGTCGATCGAGGCCGGTCTATGAGGCGCCCGCGCAGGACTGGTTCGAGGCGAGCGAGGAAGCGCTGCGCCCCTTGCTGGCCATTCGCGACGAGCCCGAATGGGAAACGATCGGACCAGGCCGCATTCCCTACGGCTTGAACTTCGCTATTCGCGGTGCGGAGCAACGGGCGAATTTGTACGATCCGGAGCTCGGCGTCGCGCCGGGGCGCCGTCGAGGCGGGGAAGAGCAGGCGATGATCCTCGGCCTGCTGGAGCAGGGTGGATCTGGCCTCTGGGTGTGGGACGCGCATGTCAGCCATATCATCCCCTCGGACAGGCAGACCGAGGCATATATAAGGCTCTATTACCTCGCGGCCGGTTTTGACAAAATCGCGCGGGGTGAACAGCGCGGCCGCGTGTTCGCGGCCGCGCTGACGCTGGCGAGATATCTGCGACACGCGGCTGCTTTCAGGCTAAAGCGCCCGCGGAGCATCGTTGACGCGGTTCCATCGCTGGTCGCCGCTTCGCTGGCGATGGGCAGGCTGCGTTACCTGCTGGGATTGAATCCGGCCTGACGCGAGGGAAGTCAGGGGCCGGTCAGGGAGGGCTCGCTTGAGCGACGCAAATCTGAGCGACGTCGCGGCGATCATCCCCTTGTTCAACAAGGCGGACACGATCGCCCGAACGATCGACTCCGTCCTGGCCCAGGCGCGCCGGCCGAAAGAGATCATCGTCGTCGATGACGGCTCGACCGATGGTTCGGCCGAAATCGTCGAAAGCCGTTATGGCGGCGTCATCAACCTGGTTCGACAAGCCAATGCGGGCCCGGGAGCAGCACGCAACGCCGGCGCGGCACTCGCCACTGCCTCCAATCTCGCTTTCCTCGACGCGGATGACGAATGGCGGCCGGCCTTCGTGCAGGAAGCGGAGATCGCGCTCGATCGAAATCCGCGCGCGGCCGCTTATGTCTGCGGATATGACGCGGGGGCATTTGCCGATGTTCGGCCGAACAAGGTCCCGCTGCTTGGCAAGGACGGGATGAGCGAACCGCCCCTCGATGCTGACGGGCCCACCCTGAAGATGCATGTCGATGCATTGCATTCGAGCTGCATCGTCGTGAGGAGAGACATATTCTCCGATCTGGGCGGATATTACGCGAGAGAGCGATGCTTGTTCGGGGAGGACAGCTATCTCTGGCTGGGCCTTCTGATCCGATATCCGATCTATTGGGACCCTCGGCCGCTGGTGGATTTCCATGTCGAGGATTCGCAGCTCGGCTTTTCCGTCACAAGGCGCACATCCGCCCGGCCGGTCGTGATCGACCGGGACGCTTTGCGGATTGGGCTGGCCGCAGGGAGCCTGCAGGCAATAAACCGCGCGATAGACGAATTCGCACGGCTCGATTTCCGTTCCATGCGTGAAGCGGGGGCCTATTTCGCCGCCTCCCGCCTTGGCCGGGAGTTCGGATTTATCGGCCCGCTCAGCAGTCTTGGCGATCCGCTACGTTATGCGCGGCGATATCTCCGCGCCGCGTTCAAAGTGAGCGTTTGAGCCTATGCCCGCCCCTCAGCCCCCTTCGACCACCGCCCGCGCCTGGTCCAGCCGCGCGGCGTAGGCGCTGAGGACGGCGGCGGTGCGGGTTACGTATTCCTCGGCGTCGTCGAAGCGGCGTTCCTCGATCGCTTCGCGCACGCCCGGCAGCGTCTTGGCGCCATAGCCGGTGAAGCGGCCGGGCGCGTAGATCATGTGGCGGTACCAGGGGCGCTCGGGCAGGCCGCGATCGTCGAGCAGCAGCTGGTCGATATCGCGCAGCAATCCGTTGAGCTTGGTGCGCGCATCGGGCGAGAGGCCGGCGCCCTTTTCGGCATAGGCCGCGTCATAGGCCTTGGCCGACTTGGCCAGCGCATCCGCCGCGTTTTCCAGCGGGGCGAAGGACATGTGCGGGGTCAGCGGCTTGTCGATCGCACCGCCGACCGGCTTGAGCGGGTCGCTCGCCAGCTTGAAGGCGTCGTCCGCGAACAGCCTGGCGCGCTTCTCGTCCTCCTTGCGGCGGTCCTCGGCCAGCTTCTCCACTTCGTCGACATAGGTCGCGACCGTGTCCGAGAAATCGGTGAAATGCTGCGGCGGCGTGTCCGCATCGGCGATGCGCAGCACCAGCCGGCCGACCGTCTTCGAAAGCGCCGCGCCATATTCGAGGCCCGGATCGTCGAAGGTCGTCATGTGGTGGAAGCTGTCATAGATCGAGTGATAGACGCCGCCGCTCTCATCCTCCCCGCCATAGCCGATATTGATCGCCGGCAGGCCGAGATGCTGCAGGAAGGTGGAATAGTCCGAGCCCGAGCCGAGCGCGGAAATCGGCAGGTCGCCGCCCGATTCCGCCGCTTTCAGCGTGCGCTCGTCCACATGGCCGCCTTCATAGGCGGAAACGCGCAGCGCCGCGGCGCGCCGCTCATAGGCGGTAGCCCCCGTCTCCGGGTCCTTCACGTCGCGCGCCACGTCGTTGACCAGTTTCTGATAGTCGTGGCTGCCGCCGGCATAGAGGAAGCCGCGGCCATTGCCGTCCGTATTGATGTAGATGACGGCCTTCTTCTTCAGCTCGTCGCCATGCTGTTCGGCCCATTCGGTGGAGCCCAGCAGCATCGGTTCCTCCGCGTCCCAGCTGGTATAGACGATGCTGCGCTTGGGCCGCCAGCCGGACTTGTAGAGCTCGCCCAGCGCCTTGGCTTCGGAGAGCATCGCCACATTGCCCGAAAGCGGATCGGATGCGCCCATCACCCAGCCGTCATGGTGGTTGCCGCGCACCACCCATTCATCAGGGTATTCGCTGCCCTTGAGCGTGGCGATCACGTCATAGGCGGGCTTCAGGCTCCAGTCGGATTCGACCGCGAGATGCACCTGCGTCTTGCCGTCGCCGCCCACGTGATAGGTGATCGGCAGCGCGCCGGCGAAGGAGCCGGGCGCCTGCGGGCCGCCGAGCTTGGAGAGCAGCTGCACCGCATCGCCATAGGAGATCGGCAGGGTGGGAATCTTGAGGATGGTCTTGGATTCCTCGCGCGTCAGCCGCTTCGCGTCCTTGGTCGCGCCGATGCCGGGTGTGAGGGGATCGCCGGGATAGAGCGTCATGTCGGCGACCGAGCCGCGCTGCACGCCGAAATCGGGCCGCATGCCGCCCTTGGGATAGGTGTCGCCCTGGCGGTATCCGTCATCCTCCGGGTCGGAATAGATGAGGCAGCCGATCGCGCCGTGATCCTGCGCCAGCTTGGGCTTGAGGCCGCGCCAGCCGCCGCCATAACGGGCGATGGCGATCTTGCCTTTCACCGAGACGCCGCGCCGTTCCAGCTCCTCGTAATCCTCGGGCAGGCCGTAATTCACATAGACGAGATCGGCGGTGACATCGCCGTCGCCCTGATAGGCGACATAGGGCGGCAGCATGCCCGGATTGTTCGAAGTCGGGTCCTCCGCCAGCGGCGGTTCCTGCCCGCCAAGCTTGATCGGCTCGGGCGCGACCAGTTCGATCGTGGTGGAGATCGGCGTGGGATAGAGCACCATGAAGGTCTCGATATGCGCATCCCAGCCCCAGCTCTTGAACTTGGCCAGGGTCGCATCCGCATTGGCCTTGTCATGCGGCGAGCCGACATGATTCGGCTGGCTGGCCATGTCCTCCATCCAGGCGAGCTGGTCCGCGCTGCTGATCGCCGCATCGAAACGCGCTTCGATGGCGCTGTCCGCCGCTTGCGCCGGATAGAGGGCGACGCCCGCCAGCACGGTGGAAAGGACAAGCGTGGAGACGGATTTGCGCAGCATGGGACCCCCTTGTGACTCGGAGCGGGGAACATGCGGCAGGGGGAGCGATTTCGCAAATGCGAGATGAATTTTTGCATATGCGAAATAGCGGAGGAGGGGCGATGGGCGCTACGTGTGGGCCGGATCAGATCTTCTTGTCGTTGGGGTCGATCTTCGGATCGCTTTTCAGCATCGGGTCCCAATGCTCGGCGATCTTGCCGTTCTCGATGCGGTAGAGGTCGAACCAGGTCGTGTAATAGGTCCGGCCCTCGGCATCCTTTTCCGGGCGGACGAAGGCGGTGGTTACGAAGTCGCCCTCTGCCATCAAATGGATCAGCGGCAGGTCGAGCGTGTCCTTGATCGGGCGTTCCGGGCGGCTGGCGCGGACATAATCCACCAGGCCCGCAAGGCCCTGCGCCGCGTTCGGATTGTGCTGGACATAGTCAACGGCGATGAATTCGCCCGCGCGGTCGGCCAGGCCCGCCTGCAGCACGATCCGGTACATGTCGTAAACCAGCCGCTTGTTGGCGGCGAGCTTGGGATCGTCGCTGGCCAGCATTGCCGTGTGATCCGTGGGAATCTCGGGTTTCTCGTATGCCAAGGGCGTTTCCTCTGCCAATGCGGCGGCACTGTTGGTAGCCAGCAGCGCGGCAGCGGCTATCATGAAAATGCGCATCGCCTTCCTCCTCTTTGCCACTTCCTGCCAAAGGAGGGGTGACGCGGCAAGTTTGCGGCGCTAAAGAAACGGACAAACGCAATTTCGATATGGGTGAGGGATAATAGATGCGCCTGAAATACCTGGCATTCGCGCCGTTGATTCTGCCCGTCGCGGCTGCCCATGCGGCGGACGGGCCGGTGATCGTCGTCACCGGCAAGGGGCTGGACGAGACCCCGGCGACCCCGGCCTATGACACGATCGAGATCGATCGCGAGCAGATCAAGGCCAGCGCTTCGGACCGGCTGGAGGATGTGCTCTCCAATGTCGCCGGCTTCCAGCAGTTCCGCCGGTCGGACAGCCGATCCTCCAACCCGACCGCGCAGGGCGCTACCTTGCGCGCATTGGGCGGCAACGCCACCAGCCGCGCGCTGATCCTGCTCGACGGCGTGCCGATGTCGGATCCGTTCTTCGGCTATATCCCCTTCTCCGCCATCGCGCCCGAGCGGCTCGGCACGATCCGGGTGACGCGCGGCGGCGGCTCGGGCCCGTTCGGCGCGGGCGCGCTGGCCGGCACGATCGAGCTGGAAAGCGCCGATGCGGCGACGCTCGGCTTGGTAAGCGGGCAGGCGATGGTCAATGATCGCGGGGAGACGGCGCTGTCGGGTTCGCTCGCGCCGCAGGTGGGCGACGGCTTCGCCGTGGTCAGCGGCCGGTGGGACCGGGGGCAGGGCTTCTACACCACCCCGCAAGACCAGCGCGTGGATGCCACGGCGCGGGCCAAATACGATAGCTGGTCCGCCAGCGGGCGGCTGGTGCAGCCGGTGGCCGACAATCTGGAACTGCAGGTCCGCGGCCTGGCCTTCGAGGACGACCGCACCTTGCGCTTCAAGGGCGCCGATAACGGGATCGAGGGGCAGGATGTCAGCGTCCGCCTCGTCAGCCGCGGGCCGTGGCAGGTCGATGCGCTGGCCTATGCCCAGTGGCGCAATTTCTACAACACGGTGATCTCCTCCACCCGCTTCGTGCATGTGCTGGAACAGAAGGACACGCCGGCATCGGGGCAGGGCGGCAAGCTCGAGATCCGGCCGCCCGTGGGCGAGGACCATGTGCTGCGCTTCGGCAGCGATTTCCGCCGTTCGGAAGGCGATCTGTTCGAGGATGCCTATTCCGCCTTCACCGGCGCCCGCACGGAGCAGCGCTTCGCCGGCGGCGTGAACACCGATGTCGGCCTGTTCATGGAAGACGACTGGACGATCGGCCCCGTGGTGCTGACCGGCGGCGTGCGCGCCGACCGCTATCGCATTGCCGACGGTTATTACCGCAGCACCGATGATGCCGGCACCGTGCTGGAAGACACGACCTATGCCAACCGTTCGGACTGGGAAGTGTCCTATCGCGCGGGCGCGGTGTTCAACGCCACCGAGAATGTCCGCCTGCGCGGAGCCGTCTATAGCGGTCTGCGCCTGCCGACGCTCAACGAGCTGTACCGGCCCTTCGCGGTCTTCCCCGTCATCACCATGGCCAATGCCGAGCTGAAGAACGAGCGGCTGGAAGGCTTCGAGGCGGGGATCGACTGGCAGCCGGTCGAAGGGGCGAGCTTCGCGCTCACGGCCTTCGACAACAAGGTGAAGGATGCGATCACCAACGTCACGATCGACACCAATCTGCGCCAGCGCCGCAATATCGGCGCGATCGACGCGCAGGGGATCGAATTCGCCGGTCAGCTGCAATTCGGCGAGGTCAGCTTCGACGGCACGCTCGCCTATACCGACGCGACGATGAGCGATAGTGGCGACGCCGCCGCGCTGGACGGGTTCCGCCCCTCGCAGACGCCGAAATGGGCGGCCAGCGCCACGATCGGCTGGCACCCGGAGAACGGCATGAACTTCGCCGCCACGCTGCGCCATGTCGGCGACCAGTTCGAGGACGATCAGGAAACCGACGTTCTGCCCGCCGCCACCACGGTGGACCTGTTCGCGCAGGTGCCGGTGGTCGGCAAGCTCAGCGTCGTCGGCCGGGTGGAGAACCTGTTCGACGAGAAGGTGATCACCCGCAACCAGGCCGGCTCGATGGATATCGGCGCGCCGCTGACCGTATGGGGCGGCGTCCGCTACGGCTTCTGACGCATTTCCCCTCCCGCCATCGGGGCGGGAGGGATGCGTTTTTCCCTGTTCGCCGCGCTTCCCAATCGTTACCCAAGGGGAAAACGATAGGAGAGGTTATGGCGTCTGCGGCTCCCGCACAGGAGGCGATGCTCGATGTGCGCAATCCGCGCACGGGCGAGGCCGATTATCGACTGTCCGTTACCAGTGCGGAGGACGTCTCCGCCAAGGCCGCGCGGCTGCGCGAAAGCCAGCGCGCATGGGCGGCCATGCCGCTGGAGGCGCGCTGCGGCGTGATGGCGCGCTGGCTGGGCGAAGTGAAGGCCAGGGCCGCCGCAATCGGCGAGGCCGATGCGATCGACACTGGCGGCTGCCACACATCCTATCTGCAAGGCTTCATCACGCTGGCCAATATCGGCGGCTGGCTGGAAGACGCGCCGGCGGCGCTGGCGAAATACGATTTCCATGGCCGCAGCGCGGTGATGCCCGATGTCGAGGTGCGCAGCCAGGTCGTGCCCTATTCGCTGGTCGGCGTGATCAGCCCGTGGAACGCGCCGCTGATGCTGGCGCTGCTGGATGCCGTGCCCGCCCTGTTCGCCGGCTCCGCCGTGCTGCTGAAGCCCAGCGAAGTGACCCCGCGCGTGATCGAGGCGATCTTCGAGACGGTGCGCGCCGTGCCGGAACTGGCCGCCGTGTTCGATTATGTCAGCGGCCCCGGCGATATCGGCCGGGCGGTGATCGGCGAGGCGGACCTCATCTGCTTCACCGGCAGCGTGCCCACCGGCCGCAAGGTCGCTGTCGCCTGCGCCGAGCGGCTGATCCCCTGCTTCCTCGAACTGGGCGGCAAGGACCCGGCCATCGTCACCGAGACGGCCGATCTCGACCGCGCGGCCACCGCCGTGCTGCGCGGCGCGGTCTATGCCACCGGCCAGGTCTGCTATTCGACCGAGCGCGTCTATGTGCATGAGAGCGTGCATGACGCCTTTGTCGAAAAGCTGGTCGAAAAGGCGAAGCGGGTGCGGCTCAATGCCGACGATCCGCGCGCCGGCCATATCGGCCCGTTCACTTTCGCGCCGCAGGCCGGGATCGTGCTCAGCCATCTGGAAGATGCGGTGGAGAAGGGCGCGGAAGTGCTGACCGGCGGCGAGGTGGAGGAGATCGATGGCGGGCTCTATATGCGCCCCACCGTGCTGACCGGTGTGACGCATGACATGCTGATCATGCGCGACGAGACTTTCGGCCCCTGCATTCCGGTGATGGCCTATGCCGATATCGAACAGGCCATCCAACTCGCCAACGATACCGATTTCGGCCTCACCGCCTCCGTGCTCGCCGGCAGCGAGGAGGAGGCTTTGGCGATCGGGCGGCGGATCAATGCCGGGGCGGTGTTCCTGCAGGATACCTTCCTCACCTTCGGCAAGATGCGCACCATCGGCACGCATAGTTTCGGCTTTTCCGGGCTGGGCGGATCGCGCACCGGGCCGGAATCGATCCTGCGCTTCGTGCGGCGCAAGGCGCTGATGACGCAGCATGGGCCGGTCGCCGATATCCAGGACGACCACAATCTGGGGAACGGGCAATGAGGGCGGGCGGCCCGGCGCTTTCCTACATCGGCTGCCGCGCGCAGTTTCGCGCCATGTCCGCGCCGCTTTCCTCCCCCCTCTCACGCCGTGCCCGCGCCTTCGCTCCCCCCGGGGAATTTTCCGCCTATAACCGTGTTCCATGTGTTCCAGCCGTGCCTGGGCTGCGACGAATGGAGGGCGGTTCGCGATGCTGATAAAGGCGGCGCTGAGCGAGAGCGGCAAGTCCGCCCCCGAACTGGTCGAGCTCGAGCTGGAGGAACCGCGCGCCGGCGAAATGCTGGTGCGGATCGTCGCCTGCGGCATCTGCCACACCGATCTTCACGCGCAGGCGGGCAGGCTCGCGCCGCTGCCGATCGTGCTCGGGCATGAAGGTGCGGGCGTGGTCGAGAAATTGGGCGAGGGCGTCACCGGCTTCGCGGTCGGCGATCACGTCGTCCTCTCGGGCAGTTCCTGCGGCCATTGCCCCTCCTGCGAAGGCAATCGGCCGAGCTATTGCGACACCGCCATGCCGCGTATTTTTGGCGGCGGGCGGATGGATCGCAGCACCGCGCTGAGCCGGGGCGGGCAAGCCATCCATTCGCATTTCTTCGGCCAGTCGAGCTTTGCCAGCCATGCCGTGGTGCCGGAGCGGACGGCGGTGAAAGTGCCAAAGGATCTGCCGCTCGAAAAGCTGGGCCCGCTCGGCTGCGGCATCATCACCGGGGCGGGTGCGGTGATCGAGTCCCTCGCGCTCAAGCCCGGCCAGAGCATCGCCATTTTCGGCACGGGCGGCGTGGGGCTGAGCGCCGTGATGGGCGCGCGGCTGGTGGGCGCGCAGCGGATCGTGGCGGTGGACCTCTCGGCCCAGCGGCTCGAACTGGCGCGCGAATTCGGCGCGACCGACACGCTGCGCGGCGACGAGGAGGATCTTGCCGACAAGATCCGCGCGATCACCGGGCGCGGCGTGGATGCCAGCGTCAACACCACCACCGCCGCGCCGGTGTTCGACACGGCGATGGATTGCCTCGCCATGCGCGGCACGGCGGCCTTCGTCACCGCGCCGCGCGACGATTGGCAACCGGCCATGTTCCCGATGCTGAGCGGCGGGCGCAGCCTGAAGGGCGTGCTGGGCGGCGATGCCGCGCCGCGCACATTCATCCCGATGCTGATCGAGTTCTGGCGGCAGGGGCGCTTCCCCTTCGACCGCCTGCTGACATTCTACCCATTCGAGGAAATCGGGCGCGCCTTCGAGGACGCGCGAACGGGCCGGGCGATCAAGCCCGTGCTGACCATGCCCGCCCCGGCAAAAGAAGGAGAGGCCGAATGAACCCCGAACTGCGCAAGAAGCTGGAAGGCTTCGGCCGCGAACTGACGCCGGACATGCTGGGCGGCACCAACCGGATTTTCGCCGAGTTGAACCAGGGCATGGACCCGGCGACGCAGGTGACGCGGGACATTTCCTACGGTCCGGACGAGCGCAACCGGCTCGACATCTTCCGGCAGGAAGGCACCAGCGGCGCGCCGGTGCTGGTCTTCGTGCATGGCGGCGGCTTCGTGATGGGCGACAAGCACACCGAAGGCAGCCCATTCTATTCCAATATCGGCGATTTCGCCGCCCGGCGCGGCATGGTGGGGGTGACGATCACCTATCGCCTCGCCCCCGCGCATCGCTTTCCCTCCGGGCCGGAGGACGTCGCGCTGGCGGTGAAATGGCTGCGCGATAATATCGCCGATCATGGCGGCGATCCGGGCAAGATCGTGCTGGCCGGGCAGTCGGCGGGGGCGGTGCATGTCGCCGGCTATGTCGCGCATAAGCGCTTCCATGTGGCGGAAAATGGCGGGATCGCCGGGGCCATGATCATGTCCGGCATGTTCGACACGCTAACCTGCACGCCGAACGATTTCCACCGCGCTTATTATGGCGACGATCCGAAGGATTGGGGCGTCGCCTCCTGCATGGCGGGGCTGCTCAACGCCAAAATCCCGCTCTGCTTCACCCTGTCCGAACTCGATCCGCAGGATTTCCAGACCCAGGCCGCGCAACTGGTCGGCGCATGGGGCGTGGCCCATGCCGCCTATCCGGAAATGCACCTGCTGGCCGGTCACAACCACCTCTCGCCCGCGCTCTCCATCGGTTCGGGCGAGAAGGAGATCGAACGGCTGGTGGCCGGCTTCGCCAAGCGGGTGACGCGCTGACCTGACGGGAAGCCGCCATCGGCGCGGATTCCGGGCGGCTGTGTTAACGCTTTGGCGCACACAGCGCCCGTTCCGTCGCACGATCCGCCCCCAAGCAAGAAATGTTAGCTCGCGCCGCAGCGCGATGGCTCACGCCGCGCGGAGATCACGCAAAGGACGGTCGGCGCATGCAAGTGAGCTCTTTGATGAACGCCGAGGTCGCTTTCGTGTCTCCCCTCGCGCTGCTCGAAAAAGCGGCCCGGCTGATGGGAGAACGGCAGATCGGTTTTCTCCCCGTGCTCGGGGATGGACGCATAAGGGGCGTGCTGACCGACAGGGACATCGTGATCCGCGGCGTTGCCACGGGCAAGGACGGGCTCTTCTCCAAGGTCGGGGACATCATGACCCACGGGGCCATCTGCTGCCTGGCCACCGATGACGACGAATATGCCCTGGAACTGATGCGCAGCAGGGGCATCCGCAGGCTGCCCGTCTTCGATCACCTGGACCGGATCGTCGGTGTCATCCATTCCGCGGCGATTGCCGCCAATCTTCTCCCGTCAGGCCAATCCATCGGCCTGCCGCGCCGCCGTCTCACGGCATAACAGAAACATCCAAAGAGGAGCTGGCATGGCGATTTACCGCCTGAAATTCGCCGAGGACGGTATCGGCTGCGAAAAGGCGGTCGAGTTTCACGCGGAAGACGCCAGCGCCGCGCTGCTGATTTCGCAAAACGAGTCCCCCAACCGGACTGCGGAGCTATGGTGCGACGGCAAGCTTTTATGCACAATACGCCGGGATGGCGGGCTGGCCGATTTCTGGCATGTGAATCCCAAGAACTGGTGACGGGTATTTGATATATTAAAATCAATACTTGTATCAATCGATGAAAATCGAAAACTTCTACTGAAACATCTTTCGATTAAAATGGTGGAGAATATATACTTGGAGAATGTCGTTCTTCTTGCGGTCGTCCTCGTTCCCGTTAGATAACCGGCTGGAAATCGAGGGGGGTTTGTTGCTTACGAAATTTTTCCTGAAGGGGCGCTTGCGTCACGATCTGAGCGCGGCCGAAAAGGAGGCTTTGGAAGCCTCGGTCAGCCGCACCGTTACGCTCGAGCCGCGGCAGATGCTCGTGCATCGCGGGGAGCGGCTCGAACGCAGCTATTACATCGTGGAAGGGGTGACGCTGCGGCATCTGGATGATCGCGAGGGGGGGCGCCAGCTGGTCGGCGTGAACATCACCGCCGATTTCGTCGATCTTCACGCCTATGCCATGAAGCGCCTCGATCATAATGTCGAAGCCCTGACCAAAGTGGTTCTGGCCGAAGTTCCGCACAAGGCCATCACGCATCTCGTTGACGAGTTCCCGCATCTCGCCCGCGCCCTGTGGTTCTCCACGCTGCTCGATGCGGCCATGCATCGCGAGTGGATATTCCGGCTGGGCCGGCTCAACGCCGAAGGACGGATCGCCCATCTCATCCTGGAGCTGATCGAGCGGCTGCGTTTCGTCGGAATGTTCGACGGACGCTTCTTCCCGATCCCGCTGCTGCAGCGGGATTACGGAGAGGCCTGCGGCATTTCCCCGGTCCACACCAATCGCAGCTTCAGCAACCTGAAGAAGCGGGGCTATCTTCTGCCTCACGGCGACGGAAGGCTGGAAATCCTCGACGAACCGGGATTGCGGCAACTCAGCGAATTCGACGGCACCTATCTTTATGGAGGCGGCGCCCTGGCACTGGATTCGCTGGACGATCGCTAGCGCAATCTGCTTCGTCCTGTGTGGGGCGAAGGCTACGCGGCCCGCGCGCCATCCATCCAGCAGCCGTGGAAGGCCATCGGCAGGGCGAAAGGCAGCTTCACCGCGGCGATGGGTGGGCGGCTGACATCGTTTCCGTCGAGGATGAGCAAGTCGGTGCGCTTCTCCGCGAAGCGGTCCACGGCGGTGAGCACATAGCCATCGCCTTCGGCCGCATCGGGCGAGCGGGGCACGAAGACCGGCTCCTGCGCGGCGGCGCCTTCCAGCGCGTGGAACACCATCTCACCGCTCTCCCAGTCCAATTGCCCGATCCCCATATTGGGAAAGTCACGTAGGGCGAAATAACCGATACGGTACTTGCTCATCGCATAACGATCGTCGATCCGCGGCATGTCGCCCAGCGCGCCGTTGAAGGGCGTGATCGTCACCGCGTCCGCGTCGGGCTTGGACAGGTCGAAGCTGATCCGGCTGATCTGCGTGATCCCCTCGGCGGGCGTCGGGTATTCGCCATGCTTGTCGGGGAAGAAGCAGAACACGTTGCCGGGCGAGAAGGGCGTGTCCACATGCACCACGTCGCCTTCGCTATAGGCGTTCATCACATGGCCCATCACGAGGTTCGGGATGCGGAACCAGCGGATGTCGCGCGTGGTGCCGCCGCGCGGCATGATGCCCCAGGCGGAGGGCAGGTCGGGATCGTATTGGTAATAGGGCCCGCCTGCGCGCAGCCGGGCATCGTCGGCGGTCAGCGGCATGATCGGGAAGACGATATGCTCGCGCGTCACGCCCCAATCGTGGCTCAGGCCGGGAAAAGGCGTCTGGAACCATTCCTCGCGCACCAGCCTGCCGGCCTTGTCGAATACGTGGAGCGAGGCATCGGTGGTCGGCTCGCCGCGTGCGAAGACGCCGTAGCTCCACCATTCGCCGGTGACCGGGTCGATCTTGGGATGGGCGGTGACGGCAGTGCTTTCAAGCCGCCCGAAATCGCCGACCGGCAGCGTTTCCAAGGTCGCCGGGTCGATCCTGTGCGGGCGCGAATCCTCACGCAGCGCGTAGAGATCGCCGTGATGCGCGAAGGCATAGGTGTTGCCGGTATTGTCGCGCGCCGGCATGTTGGAGACGGCGGGATCGTCGGAATATTTGTTGCGGTAATGGCCATAAAGCCGGCGATGTGCCTCCCGCTCGCGCTTAAGGCGTTCGGTCATCACATAGCGGCTGCGGAAGCGCACACGCCCGTCCTCGAACCAGAAGGCGGAGACCTGCCCGTCGCCATTCAGCACGATATCGTGTTCGAGGCTCGGATATTGCCGGTCCGGCCCGGCGCGGAAATAGGCGCCCTGCAGCGAAAGGGGGATCTCACCCTCGATCTCGCAATCGAAGATATCGGCTTCGAAGCGCAGCGGCTTCTTTTCCTGCTGGCCGAAACTGGCCGCAGCATGAAAAATCTCCGGCATGACTCTCTCCCTTTTGTTAGAGTCAAGGTGAACCGGGATGCCCGCCCGTGGCAAGCCCGCAATGAGGGAGAGTATCTGCATGGCCGAAAATCCGTGGCCCGATGGCGTGCCGGCGATCATGCCGGCGCAGGACCGCACCGAGATCGAGGAGCTTTATGCCCGCTATGCCTGGGGGCTCGATCTCGCCGACGAGGAGCAGGTGCTCGATACCTTCGCCGAGGATGCCGAGTTCGATCATCTCTGGCAGGGCAAGGCAAACGGGCGCGAGGCGATCCGCGAGAACCTGCGCAAATTGTGGTTCGACCGGCAGCACTGGTGGTATGGCCGCCAGCACCTGATCAACCATTTCATCATGGACCCGAGGCCGGAAGGCGCGCGGGTGCGCTGCTTCTTCCAGATCATCCAGTGGAATGCCGATTACGGCACGACCTTCGTCATGGGTATCGGCACGCGTGACGACCGGCTGGTGAAGCGGGACGGGCGATGGAAATATTTCCGCCTGCATGTGAATGCCTGGACGACGGCGGACCAGGTGCCGTGGAAATCCGAACGGACCATGCCCGAGCGGCCGCGACACGCCGCGCCACCGGCCGATACGCGGCCCTTCAGCGAGCAGACGCAGGACCCCTGGTAAGGGCGGTCTCCAAGGAGAACCGCCGCCGGTTCGGGGGGCGATCCGGCGGCGGTTCAGGTACTCCCGAGTAAGCGACCCGGAAGGGCCCGGACTATTTTTTGGATTTCTGTCCGGGGATCTTGGCCAGTTTGCGCTTCTTTCCGCCCTTCTTCTTTTTTGCCGAGGCGGATTTGGCGTCCTTCTTCTTCTCGTCCGATTTGGCCTTTTTCGGCTTGGCCGAAAGCTGTTCCTGCGCCTCTAGCAGGGCTTCCTCGTGAAGCAAGACCGCCTCGGCAAGCCGCCGGATATGCGCGACGCGCGGGCGAAATTCCCGCGCCAGGATCGCGCGTGCCAGTTCGTCCAGGGCCAGCTCGTCCTGATCATTCGCGGGAGCCGGCGTCGCCGCGGCGGGCGGAGCCTCGCCGTTCGTGTCTGCTGCCATCATCCACCTTCTCTCTACTCGGAAAAACAAGGCGCGGAGCACTGCGCCTTTGCCCGGGCAAGGCAAGGATAGCGGGGATTCGTCACAAAACTGTCAAAAAACTTCGGAGGTCAATCGGCGGCGGAAAGCTCCGCCGGTTCGCCGATGCGCATCTCGTATTCGAGGCCGAGCCATTGGGCGAGCGACTTGAGATCGCCGGCAACCGAATCCGTGGCCAGCTGGCGCCGGCTCTCGTCGATCCACAGCACGAGCTTGCCGTCCTGCCGCTGCAGCTTGCTGGTCAGAACGGACACGCGCGAGCCGCCGCCCAGCCGCCGGCACAGCCTGATGGCGAGGCCCCAGCCGGCCGCTTCGCGCAGGGCCTGCTCGTCCGCCAGCGGCAGCAACTCGTCCAGGATCGCGGGCTTGCCGCAGGCCGCGCGCACGGCCGCCGCGATGCGCGCCCGGTCGGAAAAGCCGATGCCGAGCCAGCGCTTGTCCATCGCCCAGCCATAGGCGGTGCGCAGGCGCAAATTGGGTTCGATCCGTGCCGCCGCGAGGGCCAGCATGGTCGCCGCCAGCCGCAGCCGCTCCGCGCCATTGCCCGAGGGCGTGCTGGCATCGGCGGTCCATGCCGCGATCAGCGTGGCCAGCGTGGCGGAGCCGCCGCGCGGGATCGAGAAATGGCTCATCGCCGCCAGCAACGGGTCCTGCCCGCGCGCGCCCGGCGGTATCTGCTGGAACAGCAGCCCTTCGCGCAGGCCCCAGGATGAGAACACCACGCCTTCCGGCTTGAGATCGGCCAGCATCACCCGCAGCATCGCCGCCGCATCGGGCAGACCCGCCGCGCGCGAGGAGGAGATGCCCTGGATCGCGGAGAGTTCGGCCGGCTGCATGCGGGCGACCTTCTTGGCGATCTTGTCCGCCGTTTCGGTGTCGAGCCGCAGGCTGTGCGGGTCCGATATCGGGGAGCCGTCCTTGCTCATCGTATAGGCCGCCAGCGCGCGCCAGGTGCCGCCGACCATGTAGAGCGGGCCCGGATGCTCGGCCGCCCAGCCGGCCTTCGCCATTTCCTTTTCCACCGCCTTGCGGAATTCCGCCGGCCCCTTCTCGCTCAGGCTCGGCAGGCGCAGCGTGCCGAGCGGCAGGCTGACCCCGTCATGGCAATCGCCGTGCTCGATCTGCACCAGTTCCAGGCTACCGCCGCCGAGATCGGCCACCGTGCCCTGCGCGCCGGGAAAGGCGCCGATCACGCCGAAAGCCGCCGCCTGCGCCTCTTCCTCGCCCGAGAGCAGCCGCGGCTGCAGGCCGAGCGCGCGGACCTGTTCGAGGAATTCGGGGCCGTTCTCCGCATCGCGCACCGCGGCGGTGGCCACGGTCTGCACATCCTCGATCCCGATATCGGAAACGATCGTGGCGAAGCGGCCGAGCGCCGAAAGGGCGAGCTGGATCGACTTGTCCGGCATCCTGCCGGTGGCCGAAAGATCGCGGCCCAGCCGGGCGCTGACCTTTTCGTTCAGCCACACATCGGGCGCGCGGCGGGATCCGGAATAGATCACCAGGCGAACAGTGTTGGAACCGATATCGATAACCGCGCGATCGGGACGGTCGCCGGCCGGATGCAGGCGGCGCGATCCTGCCTTGCCCGTCATACGGCGCCCTTGCGCAGCGTCAGCTTGGGTACGCGGCTTTCCTTCAGCGCGCCCCCACGGCCGGACAGGGATGGATTGGTCATGAAATACTCGTGCAGGTTGAAATCGTCGCCGTCGCTTTCGACGCGCTCATATTCGCCGGTCTCTCCGTCGAGCAGCCAGCTTTGCTCGGTATCGAGCAGATTCGCCAGCAGCACCTGCTCCAGCACCTGATCATGTACGGTGGCGTTGCGGATCGGCACCAGCGTTTCCACCCGGCGGTTGAGATTGCGGCTCATCGCGTCGGCGCTGGAGATATAGAGCTTCGCCCGCCCGCTGGGCAGGTTGTAGCCATTGGCGAAGGCCCAGATGCGGCTGTGTTCCAGGAAGCGGCCGATGATCGATTTGACGGTGATATTGTCGGACAGGCCGGGCACGCCGGGGCGGAGGCAGCAAATGCCGCGGATCACCAGCACGATCTGCACGCCGGCCTGGCTCGCTCCATAGAGCCGGTCGATAATGCCCTTCTCGGTGAGCGAGTTGAACTTGGCCCAGATCGCCGCCGGGCGGCCATTGGCGGCGTTCTCGATCTCCTTGTCGATCGCTTCGTAGAGCGTTTCGCGCAGGTTGAGCGGGGAGATCGCGATCGCCTCGGTCTCCTGCGGCTCGACATAGCCGGTCACGAAATTGAACAGGCGCGAGGCATCGCGGCCGAGCTTGGGATCGGCGGTGAAATAGCTGAGATCGGTGTAGATCTTGGCCGTTACCGGGTGATAATTGCCGGTGCCGAAATGGCAGTAGGTGCGATAGCCGTCATCCTCGCGGCGCACGACCATCGAGACCTTGGCGTGGGTCTTCCAGTCCACGAAGCCATAGATCACCTGCACGCCCGCGCGTTCCAGCTCATTGGCCCATTTGAGGTTCTGCTCCTCGTCGAAGCGGGCCTTGAGCTCGACCACGGCGGTGACCGACTTGCCGGCCTCGGCCGCCTCGGTCAGCGCGGCGATCACCGGCGACTGGTTGCCCGCGCGATAGAGCGTCTGCTTGATCGAGACCACGCAGGGATCGGCCGCGGCCTGGCGCAGGAAATCGACCACCACCTCGAAGCTCTCATAGGGGTGGTGGATGATGATGTCCTTTTCGCGGATGGCGGCAAAGCAATCGCCGTCATGTTCCATCACGCGTTCGGGATAGCGCGGCGCATAGGGCGCGAATTTGAGATCGGGCCGGTCCTCGTCCACCACGTCCGACAATCCGCTGATGCCGATCATGCCGTCGGTCTTGGTCACCGTCGCATCTTCCAGGCCGAGCTGTTCGCGCAGCATGGCCTCGGCATCGGGATCGAATTCCTTGTCGATTTCCAGCAGGATCACCTTGCCGCGCCGGCGGCGCTGGATCGCGGTGCGGAAATAGCGGACGAGATCCTCCGCCTCTTCCTCGATCTCGATATCGCTGTCGCGCAGTACGCGGAACACGCCGTCTCCGGTGATGTCGAAGCCGGGGAACATCAGATGGGCGAAGCGGCAGACCAGCCGCTCGATCGCGATATAGGTCGCCTCTTCGCCGGGAATGCGGATGAAGCGCGGCAGCGCGCCCGGGATCAGCACCATCTCCACCAGCTGGCTGCCGTCTTCCTTGCGGGTGAGGTTGAACAGTGCGCCGATCCCCTGATTGGCGACGAAGGGGAAGGGATGGGCCGGATCGATCGCCTGCGGGGTGAGCACCGGCATGATGTCTTCGAGGAAATATTGCTTGAGCCAGCGTTCGGCGGCGGCGTCCACCCGCGCCTCGCCCGCCAGGTGGATGCCCTGCGCGCCCAGCAGCGGCTCAAGATCGGACAGGGTGGCCTGCTGCACCTTCTCCAGCTCGCGCACCTTGCGGTTGATCGCGGCGAGTTGCTGGCCGGGCGTCTTGCCGTCGATCGACATCTGGCTGACGCCGCTGCGCACCTGCCCGGCGAGGCCGGCGACGCGGATCATCATGAACTCGTCGAGATTGCTGCCCGAGATCGACAGGAAGCGCAGCCGTTCCAGCAGCGGGTAAGCCGTGTTGCAGGCTTCCGCCAGCACGCGCTCATTGAAGGAAAGCCAGCTCAGCTCGCGATTGAAATAGCGCTCCTCCGGCGCGAGCCGGGCGGGCGGGGGCGGAGTATCGGGCGCGGCGGTGCTCATCGCGTCCAGTCTGGCTGCTGCAGAGGGATCAATGCGGCTCCGTTACCGGTTTGGCCGGGCCATGCAAGGCCGGACCTCAAAGAAGATCATGGCTGCGCGCTATCGTACTGATTCCGCGTTTGCCGGAGCTGCGATCGAGCTGCACGATGACGTCGATCACCGAGGAGGCATAGGCGATCGTATCGCCCCGGCCGAGGCCGATTCCCGTCTGCATCACCATCAGCGCAAGCTGTTCCAGCGCGCCGCGCAGGCTGTTCGCATGAATGGTGGAGAAGCTGCCCGGGTGGCCGGTATTGATCGCGCGCAGGAAGCTCACGCTTTCCGCGCCGCGCAATTCGCCCAGCACAATCCGGTCGGGCCGCAGGCGCAGCGCCGATTGCAGCAATTCGTTGGCGGTCACCTTCGCCTCGCCCAACTCGCCCTTCACGGCGACGAGGCCGACGCCATTGGCGCCCGGCAGGCGAAGTTCGGGCGTGTCTTCCACCAGCACCACGCGTTCGTGATTGGGAATCTCGCCCAGCATGGCGTTGAGGAAGGTGGTCTTGCCGGTGGAAGTGCCGCCGGAGATCAGGATCGTCTTGCGTGCGGCGATGGCGGCGCGGAGGAAGGCGATCGGCTGTTCCACCGGATCGGGCATTTCCGGCTCCTCGCCGGGATGGAGCGGGCCGGAATCATAGGCGTCGAGCGGCAGGTCCAGCCGGCGGTGGCGGCGGATCGCCATGGCCCAGTGCTTGCGCGTGGCGGGCGGGCCACAGAACTGGATGCGCGCGCCGTCGGGCAAGGTCGCGCCGAGCAGCGGATGTTCGCGATTGATGCCCTGGTGGCTGACGCGGGCGACCTGTTCGGCCAGCCGCTGCACCAGCTTGTCGTCGATCTCCGGCGTTTCGATCCGCTGCATGCCGGGCTGGCTCGCATCCTCCACCCAGATCTCGCCCGGCTTGTTGACCATGATCTCGGTCACCGTGTCGCGTTCCAGCCATTGCCGGAACGGCGCGAGATAGGCGTCGAGATAGACGCTGCCGCTGGCCGTGCTCGGCATGGCCGGCGCAGGTCCGTCCGTGGCGGAAAGCTGGTGGATCTCGGCGCTCATCGAACTGCTCGCTGGCTCCGGATTACAGGCGCGGGGCCTGGCTGAAATCGAGATCGCGCGCGGTGAACACGCGGATCGGCTCGCCCTGGCGCACGCGCACGGTCGGCGCGATCTGGCCGTCCTGCTGCAGCGCCGTGGAGGCCGCGCTCTGCCCGCCGCCGAGCACCACGGAGGTGCCGCCGCTGGCGATGGTGGTCAGCCCGCCAATCACCGAAAGCAGCATGGCCGAACCGAAGCGCTTGAAGAAATGGCTGTCCACATCGCCCGGCAGGCCGCCCGTTCCGTCGAAGCCGGTGGCGGGCGAAGCCAGCGCGACCGAGACGCCGTCGGGCCGGGTCAGCCGCTGCCAGATCACATAGGCGCGCTTCTGCCCCGCCTGCAGGCCGGACTGGTACTGGCCGACCAGCCGGCTTCCGCGCGGGACGAGGATGCGCGTGCCGTCGAAGCTGCGCACATCGGTGCTGACCACGGCGCGGGCGTAGCCGGGCACATCGGTGTTGATCGCGGTCTCAAGAATGGCCGGGATCATCGTGCCCTGGGTGACGGTGTTCTGCGGATCGATATCGCTGCGGGCCACGGCCGGCGCGCCGCCCACGCCGCCGATGCGGCTGGCGAAATCATAGGCCGAACTGCCGCCCTTGATGCTGCCCGGCGCTTCCGGTGCGGCGATTTCCGGCGCGGCTTCGGTCGTCGGCGCCGCGGCCGTGCTGGCATCGAACACCACGGCCGGCGAGGCATAGGGATTGCCCACCGGCGCGGCATTCGCCTCGGGATTGGCGAGCAGCGGGGATTCGGACGGATCGGGCCGCGCGCCGGGCACCGCATTGGCGAGCGGCAGGCGTTCCTCCGGCTTCGGAGCCGGGGCGGGCGCCGCGGGCGCGGGCTGCACGGCGGGCTGGGCCGCCTCTTCGCCGCCCATGCGCGAGGCGTTGAGACCCCACAGGGTCGCCGCGCCAAGCAGCGCCACGAAGCCGACACCGGCGGCGAGGCCGAGCGCGTCGGAGCCGCCCTTGCGGTTGGCCACGGCCGGATAGGCTGTGCGGCTGGCGAGGTCGATCACCTCGGAGCTGGCTTCCTCGCGCGGGTCGCGATCGCCGCCGGAGCGGCCGTTCTTCTCGGGCAGGCGCATGGCTAGTTTCATCACTTCACCTCCGCACTTTTGGGCGCATTTTGCGGCGCATTCTCGGGACCGGCCTGGGCGAGCGCCGATTGCGGCGACCGCGCCTCGCGCACGGGGCCTTCATTGAGCAAGGTGGCGACATCGCCGCCCGAACGCAGCACGATCTCGCGCGGGACGCCGTCCACCACGATCACATCGCCGCGCACGGCGAAATTCACCGGGCCCTCGGTCCCTTCGTGATCGCGCACCAGGATCGCGGGCAGCGGGGAATCGGCGGGCCAGGTCATGAAAGTGGCGTCGCCGTCGTCATAGATGCGCGTCGGCAGCAGCTTGCTTTCGCCCTGCGAACTCCACGCGAAATTCAGCTCCGCCGGATCGACCACCGCATAGGGATCGTTGGCCGCGGCCATTTCGATCGCATTGGCCTGCTCCGCCGGCGGCGGCGTTTCCGCATCGGCCAGCTGCTGTTCCTCTTCCACTTCCACCGGATAGGTGAAGGAGAGGACATAGAGCGGGGCCTTGTTGGCCGGGCTGGCTATCAGGTCGAACAGATAGGTGTGCTTGTCGGTGACGACCGTCATGTTGGTCGCCGCGCGGTCCGCCAGTGGCTTCACGAACAGCAGGTTGGCGCGCTTGTTGGGCGTGACCTGCCATTTCTGCGAATCGCCGATGGCGACATTCTCGATATGCTCTTCCTCGCCGAACTTGATCGTCGCCTGCACGCCGGCCTTGCCCTGCACCGTGACCACCTGGTCGGGATCGTAGAGCCGGTCCACCAGGCGCGGATCGGAAGCATGGGCCGGGCCGGCCAGCGCGGCGCCGGCCAGGAGTGCTGCGGGGAGCGCTGCTGCAAGCAGGGCGCGGGTCATTTCGATTTCTCCAGGGAACGTGCGGGTGCCGCGCGGAAGCGGCTGCCAATGCCGCGGGCGCGCGAAGGGGCGGAAGAGGACGCGCCGGCCGAGGCGACGTTGCTTCCGGAAAGGATGGTGGTTTCGCGGCGGACCGAACTGGCCGGGCCGGTATCGTTCGCGGCCAGCGGGGCGCTGCCGGTGACGCGGATCTGCCGCGAGGGCGAAGGCGAAGTGCGCGACTGCTCGGCGCGCGGCGCGACGGCGGCCGGGGCGGGCGCGAAACTGCGCCCGGACCCGCTGGAACTGCTGCCGCTGCTATCGGCGGAAGAGTTGGCGAAGCCGAACACGGTCCAGCCGGAAACCATCGTGCCGGCGATCTTGAGCACCATCACCATCAGCGCGCAGTGGATCGAACCGATCATGAAGAAGGCCATCGCCGCGCGCGGATCGATCTTGCCCGGTATCTGCGACAAGGCGCCGATCACCGGCACGGAAAGCTCGAGCATCAGCGATCCGCCGAGTACGGCGAAGAGCGGCGTCATCGCCAGCATCACCACGCCTTTCAGCCAGCCGACGAACAGGCCGCGCGTGCCGCTGAACAGCGCCAGCACCACGAAGATCGGCCCAAGCGCCAGCAGCACCGCCAGCGCGATCTTGCACACGGCCAGCACGCCCACCGTGCCGAGCAGCAGCAGCGTGCCGCCGATCCACAGCAGGCCCGGCGGGGAGAAGGTGGAGGCGGCGCCCTGCTGCATCGCTTCCGGGCCGGAAGCCTGGATCAATGCGGCGAAGACGACGTCGATCTTCTGCGCGAAGATATCGGTCGCGGACCCGTCGGAGCCCATCAGGACCGAAGCGATCCAGTCCGGTGCGCCGCCGGCGAGGTTCCAGAACACGCTCTGATAGGCGGCCCAGCTGGTGGCGAATGTGACCACCAGGCCAAGCGTGGCCATGCGCGGCGTCAGCGTGGCGATGCCGATCCGGCTGCGCCCGGTGATCAGCATGAAGCCGAAAAAGGCGATGAACATGCTCAGCAGGATGGTCAGTGCGGGCATCAGCGCGCCATCCACGCCGAACAGCCGGCCGAACGCGGCCTGCGCCGTAGCCGTCGCCGCGCAATCGACCGCCTTGAGGCTGGCCGCTACGCCTGCGCCCACGCCGTCGAGGGCATCCTGGCAGAGCGCCGGATTCACTCGGCAGCCTCCCATGCGGCGAAATCGCCATCCTCGCCTTCGGGCTTCTCGCCCGGCCAGGCGCGGCCCGTGAGTGCGGGATACCATTCGGAGGGTGCATCGCCCACCGCCTCGCGCAGCAGGTCGAGCCGGCGGACCGCGCTTTCGCGGCCGGAAAGGATGGTCAGTACTTCGGGCGCGCCCGACAGGTCCAGCCGCACGACGACGCTGGCATCGGGCTGCCGCACCAGGAAGCAGCGGCTATGCGCGGGCAGGCTGCGGATCAGCGAGAATTCGTGCTCGGTCAGGCCGAAGCCTTCGCAATAATCCTCCGGCCGGGCGCGGGCATTGGGCATGAAGATCATGGTCGCGGTCTGTTCGACCAATGCGGTGGAAATGCGGCTCTCCAGCGCGTCGCGCGCGCTCTGCGTAGCGAAGCCGACCAGCGCGTTGCGTTTCCTCAGCGTTTTCAGCCAGTCGCGGATGCGCGCTGCGAACACTTCGTCGTCCAGCGCCTTCCAGCCCTCGTCGATCAGGATCATGGTCGGCTCGCCGTCCAGCCGCTCGTCGATGCGGTGGAACAGATACATCATGGTAGGCGTGCGCAGGCGCGGATTTTCCAGCAGCGCCGTCATGTCGAAACCCATGACGCGGGTCGAAAGGTCGAGCTTGTCGGTCGGATTGTCGAACAGCCAGCCATGCTCGCCATCCTCGATCCACGGGGCGAGGCGGTCGGCCAGGTCGCCCGGCTGCGGGCGGCGGGCGCCGGACAGCAGCTCCTTGAAATAGCGCAGGCGGCGCAGCGAGCTGTCATTGCCGTAAGCGGCATCCACCGCGCCGGCGATGGTCGCCAGTTCTTCCGGCCCTTCGGCCTTCAGCAGCACGCCCAGCCAGTCGCGCAGGAAGGCGCGGCTGGTCGGGCTGTCGGGCAGGGCCATCGGGTTGAAGCCGGTCGGCTCGCCCGCGCGAATGCGGTCATAATTGCCGCCAATGCCGCGGATAAACAGTTCCGCGCCGCGATCCTTGTCGAACAGGATGGTGCGGGGGCTGAACTTCTGCGCCTGTGCGGTGAGGAAGTTCATCACCACGGTCTTGCCCGAGCCGGAGGGGCCGATGACCGAGAAATTGCCCAGATCGCCGTGGTGGAAATTGAAGAAGAAGGGCGTCGCGCTGGTGGTCTCCAGCAGCGTCACCGCATCGCCCCAGTGATTGCCTTCGGCCTGGCCCAGCGCGAAGCCGTGCAGGCTGCCGAAACACGCCATATTGGCGGTGGAGATCAGCGCGCGGCGGACCAGATAGCCCTCGTTCCCCGGGAACTGGCCCCAGAAGGCCGGCTCCAGATTTGTATCCTCGCGCACGGCGATCGCGCCCGCATCGGCCAGCGATGCGCCCACGGCGGCCGTCGCATCGTCCAGCCGGGCGAGATCGCGCTCGCGCACCAGCACGGTGAGGTGATGGTCGCCGAAAGCCACCGATCCGCTGCCCAGCCCGTCGCGCGCGGCCAGCATGTCGGCGCGCTCGGCCATCGCTTCCTCGTCGGCCGAGCGCAGGCGGCGCAGGGCAAGGTCGATCCGCTCGCGCGCGGTCTGCCGTTCCTGCGGGGCGAAGCTCTCGCTCACCACCATTTCGAAAGGCAGGCGCAGCATCGGGTCGAGCAGGCCGGGGGAGGTGGCGTCGGGATAGTCCTTGAGGCTCAGGATCGCCGAGAAATCGGGATCGCCCGCACCGCGCAGTTCCATCGCGTCGAGCCCGAAGCTGGCGCGGCGATAGGGCAGCATATTGCCGATATCGGTGCCTTCTTCCGGGCGGCGCACGGGGCGCATCTCGCCATTATAGAGCGCGCTCAGCAATTCGAGCAGCTCGTTATTCGTGCCGCTGGCGCCGGCATAATCGCCGAGCGGCTGCGCGCCATATTCGCCGAGCGAGGCGGCCAGCGCCTGCACCGCGGCGCGCAGGCTGCGCAGGTCCTTGGGATCGGCCTCCGGCCCGTCGGCCCCGCGCTTGCGCAGCATCTTGCCCATGCGTTCGGCCAGGCCCGCCTTGCCGCGCGCCGGGCGGCGCACCAGCGTCACGAACTGGTCGTTCACGAACAGCGATCCGCTGGATAGCTTCTCGCGCCAGCGCCGGTCGATATGCGCGGCCAGCGGATCGTCGAACCGCGCCGCCAGTTCCACCGAGACGCGGCGGCGGATCACATGGTGATAGAGCACGAAGCGCGCATCGAGATTGGAGCGCAGCACCACTTCGCGCGTCGCCGCATGGGCGTTCAGCGCGTCGGTATCCTCGGTCTCGAACAGCAGGCCCGGCACTTGCAGCGCGGCCATCAGCGAACCGTCGCGCAGCAGCAGCGTGTTCTGGTCCACCAGCCGCGCATAGGGCAGGCGGTCGCCCGCATGCGCTTCCTTCGCGCTCCATGCGGCGGCTCCGAGCCACTTGGTCTTCATGTCTTGCTCCCTGCCGCCCGAAAGCGGATCAGCTCAGGCGGTATAGCTGTTGCAGCCCCACCGCTTGAAGTTCTTCACCCGTGGGCACTTGCTCACCTTGGTGATCCACAGGTCGAAAATGCGCGGCTCGCGCAGGCAGGCGAAATAGCCCACCGCGTGCATCACGAAGGGGATGGGGATGATCCACAGGCTCTTGAGGATCAGGAACATCTCCGTCGTCACCAGCCCGTTGATGATGAAATAGTTGAACGTCACGCCCATGAACATTTGCGGCCGGGTCAGCGCGCGGTGAACGGGGTGGCGGATCAGTTCCATCGCCGGCTCAGCCCACCGCCGCGGCGGACTGGATGCCCGAGACGATCGAGGCGGCGCCGAACAGGATGAAGCAGCCGATGATCACGGTGGCGCCGAAGCGCCAGTTCATCCGACCGGTCAGCATCATGAAGCCGACAGCGGCCACGGCCATCACGGCGACGGCGGTGGCGACATTGCCGAGCAGCGTGCCTTGCATCCAGCTCAGCGCGGCGACGATCGGGCCGGATCCTTGCGGATCGGCGCCCTGCGCATAGGCGGCCGAGGGAATAATCAGGGCCGCAAGCGCGGCGAAACGGGAAAGCGAACGCATTTTAATCGGAACTCCAGGATTGGTCGGAAAGCCGGCCCATGATGGCCGACACGTAGTTTCTGGTCTCGCGGATATTGGGCACCCCGCCGGAGCGGATCACCCGATGCGGGCCGGCATTGTAAGCGGCTAGCGCCTTCTCCAGATCGCCGTCGAAACGGTCGATCTGTTCACGCAGGTAACGCGCCCCGCCTTCGAGATTGGCATAGGGATCGTTGGGATCGACGCCGAGATCACGGGCCGTGCCCGGCATCAGCTGGGCGAGGCCGCGGGCGCCGGCCGGCGACACGGCATTGGCGCGCCAGCGGCTCTCCTGCCACACCAGCGCTTCGATCAGCGCCGGGCTCAGATCGTAGCGGGCGGAAAGTTCGGCCACTTTGGCGGAATAGGCCTGCGGCACGCCGGAAGCGCTTTGCGACGTGACGGCCACCGCCCCTTCGGGCACCAGCGCCACCTCCGCGGGAACTTCCTCCAGCGGAATCACGCCGCTCGCAACGGGCGCGGCGGCGGCATTCGCGCCCGGGCCGGCGACCCAGCGCGCGCCGCCATTGTCGATTTCGAGCACGTCGGCATGCGCCGGCGCCACAATAGCTGTGGCCAGCGCCAGACCAGTGGCGGCTCGTGCGGCACTCAGAATCATCCGACCCTCCAGAGTCCGCCCAATGCTTACCGCAAATGACAACCCCGTGACAGTGCGGTGAAATGCACGAAGGCCCGGACGGCGTGTGCCGTCCGGGCTCGAGGTGCAGCGCGATCGCCGGTGTTCCGGTCGGCGCACCTGAATGCCTGTTTTATGTGTCCGCGAATTGTCCGTGCGTCAGCGCATGGCGACGGTGCCGGCCGCCTCCAGGTCGCTCAGCGCGCGGCGTGCGGCGCGGCGCGAATCCACCCAGCTGCCATCGGCGAGCTCGAGCTTGTAACGCGTCCGGCTGTCCACCGCGGCGCGGTAGGCGGCGGCGGCGCGTTCCAGATCGCCGCTTTGCTGGTACGCCGCGCCGAGATTGATCAGCAGCGCCGGATCGCCCGGTTCCTGATCGAGCCGGGCCTGCAACTGGACGATGGCACGCTGCGCGTTGCCTGCGGCAATATCTTCAAAAGACGCATCTTTTTGCTCGATCGTATCGCTATCGAGCAGCGGCGACACCGTGACGGACTGGGCGGCGAGCATTGCCGCCAGGACGATGGTGGCAGTCATCTGCATTCTCCCTTCTTTCCTATCTGCAGGAAGAATGCGCCCCGCCGCGGCTATCTGCAATAAAAATGCAATATTGTCATAAAAGTGAAACAAGAAAGTTGGGCGGGGCCTTCCGGCGCAGGTTTCCGCGGCTTGGCGGCAAAAAACGCGGGCCCTTTCGGACGCGGCCTGCCGCAAATCTTTCCGGTGCAAAGAAACTGTCACTTCGCGGTCCTAGCGAGCGATTCGCGACAACGACTTCGCGCTTCTTGATTCTCGGTTTTTTGAGGGGACCGCTCGCTGTGACTCACCTTTCTCGCTCGCTCATCCTTGGCTGCAGTGTTCTGGCGCTTGCCGCTTGCGGTCCGGAAGAACTCGCTTCGCCTGGCAATGGCGACATCACCATCAACTATCCGTCGACCCCGGCTCCGAGCCCGACCCCCACGCCGACGCCCACCGGCGGCACCGGCACGGTGACGCCGGCCGCGGGCTGCCCCGATCTCGGCACTGGCGACAACCTGCTGGACGACGGCACGATCACCAGCCCGGCTGGCGATTATCGCGTCTGCACCCTGCCTTCGCTCTTCACCGCCGATGCGACGCTGCCCTATGTTGATGGCGTCATCTACCAGATGAATGGCCGGGTGGACGTTGGCCGAGACGACGGCGCGACCGCCGATGCCACCGATGGCGTGACCGGCACCAATGTCGATCTGACGATCGATCCGGGCGTGATCCTCTACGGCGCCGAGGGCGTCAGCGGCGGTTCCTATCTGATCGTCAACCGCGGCAGCAAGCTGCTGGCTGACGGCGATGCGGAGCATCCGATCATCTTCACCGCGGAAAGCGACGTTCTGGGCACCGCGCAGGATGACACCAGCGCCCTGTGGGGCGGCGTCGTGCTGCTCGGCCGCGCTCCGGTGGCGGACTGCTTCGCCGGCGGCATCAACCAGGCCGACCAGACCAAGTGCGAAATGCGCGTGGAAGGCATCGCCAACAACATCCCGTTCTTCGGCGGCAACACGCCGGACGACAGCTCGGGCAGCCTGCAGTACATCCAGATCCGCTATTCGGGCTTCACGCTCGATCTCGGCAGCGAGCTTCAGTCGCTGACCCTGGGCGGCGTCGGCAGCGGCACCACGCTGGACTACATCCAGTCCTACAACAGCTCGGATGACGGCACCGAATTCTTCGGCGGCCACGTCAACCTCAAGCACTTCGTCGCCGTCGGCGCGGAAGACGACTCGCTCGACATCGACAGCGGCGCGCAGGCGAACATCCAGTATGCGCTCGTCGTGCAACGTGACAATGTCGGCGACAAGGCGCTGGAGAACGACTCCCCGGCGGACGACAAGGGCGCTGGCACGACCATCCCGAACGCCCTGCCGCGTACCCTCACGCAGGTGTCCAACTTCACCTTCTGGGCCACCAGCACCGGCAAGGTCATCGAAGCGCGCGGCGCGGGCGACATCACCCTCGCCAACGGCGTGATCTACAAGCCGGCCGCTTCCGGCACCGCCTGCATCGACGACCATGGCGACGAAGTTGCCGGCCAGATGGGTGCCCAGGCGGCATTCTACTCGGTCGAACTCGACTGCGCGACCAACGCCTTCACCGACACGGCCGTTGCCAATGGCAGCGACAACACGTTCGGGACCAACACGCTCACCGGCAAGTATCTGAACGGCGATAACGAAATGAACTACACGCCGATCTACGACTCCGCCACGGCGCTCTCCAGCTTCTTCGACGCCGTAGCCTATATCGGTGCGGTGCCGAAGCCGGCTGGAACGGACCTTGAATGGACCAAGGGCTGGACTTGCGACAGCACCACTGTCTCCTTCGGCAGCGGCGTCTCCTGTAAGTCCCTGCCGGTCTATAACTGAGCAGGTTTGCAGAGGGAGGTGCTCGCCATGCGAGCACCTCCCCCATTTGATTTGGGCCGCAGCCCATTGAAATTTAAAGGCCTTAAAATGAGGGGGTCTCTGTCATGACCACTGGCAAGCAGCTGGCTGGGCTGCTCTTGCTCTCCACCGCACTCACGTTTCCGGGCATGGCTTACGCCCAGGACGCGTCGGCTGCGGCACCCGATAGCAGCGCGCAGCTCGACCAGGTCGAGACGCCCAACGATGAGCAGGACCAGGCCCAGGAACCGGAAATCTCGGTTCCCGGCGGCGCCATCATCGTGACGGGGCGCGTCAATCGCGATCCCACGCGCAATTCGTCGCAGGTGATTTCGGTCCTTTCGACCGAGGAAATCGCCCGTACCGGCGAAGGCGACATTGCCGGCGCGCTCGGCCGCGTCACCGGCCTGTCGGTGGTCGGCAACGGCCTCGTCTATGTTCGCGGCCTGGGCGATCGCTACTCGCTAGCGCTGCTCAACGGCCTTCCGCTGCCGAGCCCCGAACCGCTCAGCCGCGTGGTCCCGCTCGATATCTTCCCGACCAACGTGATCGCCTCCTCGCTGGTCCAGAAAACCTATTCGCCCAATTTCCCCGGCGAGTTCGGCGGCGGTGTGATCAACCTCACCACCCGCGCCGTGCCGGATGAGAGCTTCGTCACCGTCAGCGGCAGCCTCAGCGGGGACACCGAAACCACGTTCCAGAACAGCTATGCCTATTATGGCAGCCAGACCGACTGGACCGGCTTCGACAACGGCACTCGCGATCTCTCGACGCCGCTCAGCAATTATCTCCAGGATTCGATCGCCAACGGCACCTCAATCGGTTCGCTGAGCCAGACCGAGCGCGAGAATATCGCGCGCACGCTCACGCCGCAGCAATTCTCCGCTCTGCAGATCATCGACAAGACGCGCGCCAACTTCTCCGCCGGCCTCACGGCCGGCACCGCGTTCGATATCGGCGGGGACGCCCGGCTGGGCCTGCTGCTGACCGGCAATCTGAGCAACAAGTACCGCAACCGCGGGATCACCCGCCAGGAAGCCGGTGCGTCGAACACGGATTATTCGCGCGACGAGAACGATTTCGTCACCGACAATCACGTCCTCGCCAATGCGCTGTTCAGCGCCGGGCTCGAATTCGGCGACAATGTCGTCCGTTTCACCAACCTGTTCATCCGCGACACGGTGAAGCAGGCCAGCCTTGCGTCCTACAAGGTTTCCGACGTCGCCGATGCGGACTTCCTGCGCCAGAACACGGCCTGGTTCGAACGGCAATTGATCGACAGCCAGGTGGTCGGCGAATTCGAATTCGGGCCGCTGAGCCTGGACGTTCGCGGCGGTTATGCGCGCACCGATCGCGAGGCTCCCTACAACCTGACCTATATCTATGCCCGCACCAACAATCCGAACGATCCGTTCGGCGACATTTTCCGCGTCGATCTGAGCGGTAGCGGGCAGCAGGCACTGCAGGAAAGCGGCGTCAGCGTCTCCTTCTCGGACCTGAAGGAAGAGCTGTGGTATGGCGGGCTGGACCTCAGCTACGAGGTGACCCCGGACCTGACCGGCACGGTCGGCTATGCCTATACGGATACCAACCGCCACACCGAACGGCGGGCTTTCCAGTTCCGCGCCAATGTGGATCCGAACTTCTACAATCCGAATGGCGATCCTGACATCCCGCCGCTCGATCCGGCGCTCATCCCGGCGCTGAACCAGGCGCTCACCGCGGTGGGCACGCGCTACCCGTATCAGATGCTGAATGGCTCGACCTACGCGCTGTTCAACGTCAACCTGCTCGAATCCGGCAGCACCACGCCGGCTTTCGACGCCGGCCTGACGATCCATGCCGGATATGGCCAGCTGCAGTGGCTGCCGACCTCGACCGTTACGGTTCAGGGCGGCGTGCGCTATGAGAGCGCGGAGCAGTCTTCCATTCCTCTCGGCGCCAACAACACGGCGACGCCGCGGACGAACAAGAACGATTATTTCCTGCCGGGCCTCACGCTCACCTGGGAACCGATCGACGATCTCCAGCTGCGGGCCAGCGGATCGCGCACGGTCGCGCGGCCGCAATTCCGCGAGTTGATTTCGCAGGTCTATTTCGATCCGGAAACCAACCGTTCCTACAGCGGCAATCCCAATCTGAACGACAGCAAGCTGCTGAACTTCGAGGCGCGGGCGGAATATTACCTGACCAGCCAGAGCCGGGTTTCGCTGGCCGGCTTCTACAAGAAGATCGACAATCCGATCGAGGCCTTCCTCGCGGGCGACGGCACGATTTCCTATGCCAATGCTCCGAAGGCGACCTTGTACGGTGCCGAACTCGAAGCGCAGTATTTCTACGATCTGGTCGATATGGGTGGCTGGTTCGAGACCAAGCAACTGGTCCTGGTCGGCAACTATACCTACACCCAGTCCGAACTTCAGGTCGGCGATCAGACGATCCTGATCGATCAGGGCGGCAATGCCAGCGAGTTCCCGGCGAACCAGATCTTCACCGATGGCGCTCCGCTGGTCGGGCAGTCGGACCATCTGATCAACCTGCAACTCGGCCTCGAGGATCTCGACAAGCTGCAGCAGCTCACCGTGCTGGTGTCCTATGCCAGCGAGCGACCAACCTTCCGCAGCCAGGGCGGCCTGCCCGACGTGATCGAAAAGCCCGGCGTGACGCTCGATGTCGTCGCCCGCCAGGGCTTCTCCTTCGCCGGCACGGAAGCCGAGCTGAAGCTGGAGGCGCGCAATATTCTCGGCACGCGTCACCAGGAATATCAGATCAACTCGACCGGCCTGCGGATCGACAACAACACCTACGATGTCGGACAGACCTTCGCGGCTTCGCTGTCGGTCACATTCTGATGCCGTCGACCCGGCTGCCCGAGAGGGTAGCCGGGATCGTGTAGGAGAGCCGCTTGCACTTCGCGTGCGGGCGGCTTTCGGCTTTCCTGCAGTGGCGGTGCAATCGGGCCTATTAGGCGCCGGGAAGCGGCGCGATCAGAGCAGGTCGAGCACGTAACCCTTGCCGTGAACCGTGCGCAGCAGCTGGCTGGCGCCGGCATTGCGCAGGCCGAAGCGCAGCCGCTTGATCCACACATCCACGGTGCGCAGATATTCCGGATCGCCGGCCTTGCCCAGCGCATCGACCAGTTCCTGCCGCGACAGCACGCGGTTGGGATTTTCCGCTAGGAAGCGCAACACACGGAATTCATTGGGCCTTAGCGGGATCAGCTTGCCCTTCCAGCGGGCCTGTTCGCCGGCCACGTTGATCTGCAGGTCGCCTAGCTCGATCACTTGCGCGGAGCCGCGCTGCCTATCGCTGGCATGCAGCGCCAGCACCCGGTCGAGCATGGCCTGCCGATCGAGCGGGCCGATCGCGTAATCGTCGGCCCCGGCCTTCAGCGCCCGCCGCCGGTCGTCGATATCGTCATGCTCAAGCACCATCGTTACATGCGCATCCCGCATCCGCGGATCGGCGCGCAGGCGGCGGCACATTTCGAGGCCGGACAATTCGTCCATCACCCAGTCGACGAAAGCCCAGGCGGGTCCTTCGACCAGCCGCTTCGGCCCGTCCTGCGTGAGCAGGTCGAAAGAGAACACCGCGTCGCCATGGACGAAGTCTTCGAAATGCGCGGCAGCCGCGTCCGTCGTGAAGATACTGACCCGGTTCATGCCGCCTTCACTTCCCCTAATCCAGCCGATTTCCTGCCGCCGTGATGTGACTCGGTTATGACTGTTTTGGCGTGGATCGCGTGCGCTTGGGGCACGGGGTTCCGTGACATGGGCGGCCGCCGCCGCTAGACCCGGCAGATGCTTCAAGGAAAACGGAAATCCCACATGCGCATGGTGCTTATCCCGCTTGCCCTTTCGCTCGCCGCTTGCAGCCAGGGAGCCTCGGATTTGCCCGATACGGAAGCGGTTGAATCGGGCGGTTATGACCTTGCCGCGCAGCAGGCCAAGATCGCCGAAATCACCATGTCGCCGGACACATCCTATCTCAGCGCGGAAGAGCGCGAAGTGGTGAATTTGCTGATCCAGGCATCGCAGCTGATGAGCGATATCTACCTGCGCCAGCGCGATCCGATGAACCCCGAAACCCGTGCTGCGATCGAGAAGTCCGACCGGCCGGACAAGGCCCTGCTGCTCGACATGTTCGACCGCAATTTCGGCCCGTGGGACGAGATCGCCGAGCGGCATCCGTTCTGGGGCGACAAGCCGATGCCGGAAGGCGCGGGCTTCTATCCGACCGACCTGACGCGCGAGGAATTCGACGCCTATCTGGAAGCGCATCCCGATCAGAAGGACGCGCTCACCAGTCCCTATACGGTGGTCAAGCGCGATGGCGATGCGCTGGTCGCCGTGCCCTATTCTGTCGAATACAAGCAGTGGCTTGAACCCGCCGCCGCGCTACTGCGCAAGGCGGCCGCGACCACCAGCAATCCGAGCCTCAAGAAGTTCCTAAACCTGCGCGCCGACGCGTTCCTGAGCGACGATTATTTCGAGAGCGAACTGGCCTGGATGGATCTCAGCGGCACGCCGATCGAAGTCGCGATCGGCCCCTATGAGGTTTACACCGACGGGCTTTACGGCACGAAGACCGCCTTTGAGAGCTTCGTGACGTTGAAGGATCCCAAGGCTTCGGCCGCGCTCGACAAGTACAAGCACTATCTGCGCGACATGGAGGGGAACCTCCCGATCGACGACAAGTACAAGAATTTCCAGCGCGGTTTCGAAAGCCCGATCGCGGTGGCGGACCAGGTGCAGAGCGGGGGCGACAATGTCCCCGGCGTGCAGACCATCGCCTTCAACCTGCCCAATGACGAGCGCGTGCGCGAAGCCAAGGGCGCGAAGAAGGTGATCCTCGCCAATGTGCTGGGCGCCAAATACGAGCGGATCCTGAAGCCGATGGCCTCGATCGTGCTCGAACCCGAACAGGCCGATCTGGTGGCCAAGAAATATATGGAGCTGGAAACGCTGTTCCATGAATTGTCGCACAGCCTCGGGCCCGGCTCGATCACGATCGACGGCCGCGAAACGACGGTGGGCGAGGAACTGCGCGACCAGTATTCGGCGCTGGAGGAATCCAAGGCCGATATCGCCGGCGTGTGGAACATCCTGTTCATGATGGACAAGGGCGAACTGCCGGCTTCCGAGAAGAGCCAGCTCTGGGCGACCTATTTCACCGGTATTTTCCGCGCGATGCGCTTCGGCACGCTCGAAGCGCATGGCCGGGGCGCCGCCGTGCAATATGGCTATCTGAAGGACAAGGGCGCTTTCGTCTGGGACGATTCCATCGGCCGCTACGCGATCGACGAAGCCAAGATGGAATCGGGCCTGCGCGACCTGTTGCATGACGAACTGATGCTGCAGGCCAATGGCGATTATGACGGGACCAAGGCCTTCCTCGATCGCTGGGCCGTGCTCGACGAGCATGCCAAGAATGCGATAGCGGCGATGAATGCGATCCCGGTGGATATCCGCCCGATCTACCCGAAGCAGATCTGAGCGATCGCCGCCGGCCGCGGCTCCGCCAAACAGCAAACGGCTTCTTTCCAGCGCCTCCGGTGGTTCGCCACCGGGGCGTTTTGCCGTGTTTCCTCGCGCTGTGAACAAACATCGCCGCAGGCCTGTTGACCCATCGGAACGCCCCTCCTATTCGATATTGCGAATCAGAAGCAATTGCATCAGGGGATCTTATGAGCATGGTCACAACGGGGCGCACGATGGGTTCGTCGCGCAGGGGGGCGGCCCGTGTCGGGGGGCCGCTGGCGGGCGCCTTGCTCGCCTGCACGATGCTGTCGGCGCCGGCCGCCGCGCAGGACGATGACGGGCTCTATTGGGCGCAGCGCAAGAGTGGGATCACTGTCACCGCCACGCGCGCGCCGGTCGCCATCGCCGATGCGCCGGCCACCGTGACCGTGATCACCGACGAGGAGATCGCCGACATGCTGGCGACCGATATTCGCGACCTCGTCCGCTTCGAGCCGGGCGTTACCGTCCGCCGTGCGCCGGCTCGCTTCGGCGCGGCGCTGGGGGTGACCGGACGCGCGCAGAATGAAGGCTTCACCATTCGCGGGATCGGCGGCAACCGCGTGCTGATCCAGGTGGACGGCGTGCGCGTGCCGCAGGGTTACAGCTTCGGTGCGCAGGATGCCGGGCGCGGGGGCTATGCCGATCTCGGCCTGATCAAATCGGTCGAGATCCTGCGCGGCCCGGCCTCGGCGCTTTACGGCAGCGACGGCCTTGCCGGTGTGGTCAGCTTCACCACCTCCGATCCCGCCGACCTGTTGCAGGGCAGCGCCGATCTCGGCGGCTTCGTCCGCGCGCAATATGCCTCCGCTGATGACGAGTTCGCCGAAACGGCGGCCGTGGCCGGGCGCAGCGGCAGCTGGTCGGCCATGCTGGCCTATACCCGCCGCGACCTGAAGGAACTCGACAATAAGGGAACGACCGGCGGCGTGGGCGAAGAGCGCACCTTGCCCAATCCGCAGGACGGGCAATCGGATTCGCTGCTCGGCAAGCTGGTGTGGAACGAAGGCGGGCACCGCGTCCGGCTGACCGGCGAATATCTGAAGAGCAAGCTGCACACCGATGTGCTGACGGGCGAGGGGCCGGCCTATCTTTACGGACCCACGCCGAGCTGGACCGTCGACAGCCTGACCGCCGACGACACGACCGAACGCAAGCGCGTCTCGCTCGACTGGACCTGGGAAGGCGAGGGCGCTGTCGATTACGCCCAGTTCGCCACCTATTGGCAGGATGGCGAGGATATCCAGTTCACCGACGAAGACCGCAGCCCGGTGGAGGATCGCGAACGTTACAACACGTTCGAGAACCGCGTCTGGGGCCTTTCCGCCGAAGCGCGCAGCGATTTCGCCACCGGCCCGCTCGCCCATCGCCTGTCGCTCGGCGGCGATGTCAGCTGGACGCGGCAGAAGGGCATTCGCGACGGCGAAGTGCCGCCTTCGGGCGAAACCTTCCCCACCAGCGCCTTCCCGAAAACCGATTTCATGCTCGGCGGCATCTATCTGGGCGACGAGATCGCGCTGCTCGATGGCGCATTGCTGCTCTATCCGGCGCTGCGCTTCGATTTCTACGACCTCGATCCGCAGGACGACCCGCTCTATCCGGCGCTGAGCCAGGCCGGGCAGGACGATTCCCGCCTCTCGCCGAAATTCGGCGCGGTGCTGCGGCTGGGCGAGAATGTGCGGCTGTTCGGCAATTACGCGCAGGGCTTCCGCGCGCCGACGCCGAGCCAGGTGAACAATTACTTCGGCAATATCGCCTTCGGATACACTTCGGCGCCCAATCCCGATCTCGGGCCGGAACGCAGCGAAAGCTGGGAGGGTGGCCTGCGCTATGTGGCGGACAACTTCTCGATTTCCGGCACCGCCTTCACCGCTGAATACAAGGATTTCATCTCGCAGGAGGTGACCTCCGGCTCCTTCACGCCCAGCGATCCGGCGATCTACCAATATATCAATATCGGCCGGGTCGAGATCTCCGGGCTGGAGGGCAAGGCGGACCTCCATCTCGATAACGGCGTCACCGGCCGCTTCGCCGTGGCCTATGCCAAGGGGGACGAGAAGCTGCCTGGCGGCGGCGAACTGCCGCTGTCCTCGATCGATCCGCTGAGCATGGTCGCCGGGCTCGGCTATCGCGACCCGGGCGGGCGCTTCGGCGGGGAACTGATCGTCACGCGTAATGCGCGCAAGTCGCTGGGGCGGACGACCGATGTCTGTTCGGAGGAGTGCTACCGCCCGGGCAGCTTCACCATCCTCGATGCCACGGCCTTCTTCCGCGCGACCGAGGCGCTGACGCTGCGCGCCGGAATCTTCAACATCACAGACGAGACCTATGCCTATTGGAGCGATGTGCGCGGGCTGGCGCTCGATACCAGCGTTTCGCCGCCCGCCGCGCCCGCCGTGGCTGAGGCCTATACCCGCCCCGGCCGCAATGCGAGCGTCTCGCTCAGCTTCCGCTTCTGATTTTCGAGAGGATTACCGACGATGAAACAGTTCAGACACACGCTCATGGCGGGCATTGGCGCGGCCATCCTCGCCACCGGCACCTTCGCGGGCGCGCCCGCCCTCGCACATGGGCCGATCGAGGATTCGCCCGAAGCCGCACGCGCTGCCTTCGAGGCCGACCGGGCGAACATCCTGTCCATGGCCGGCAATTTCAAGGTCCGCTTCGACATGCAGGAATCGACGCCTTGGATGGAAGGTTACGAACCGCTCGAGCGCAAGATCTCCGGCGGGCACGAATCGGTTCGCGTGATCGAGGACACCGGCACCAAGATCATCCTGCAGCACCTGCTGGTGGTCGAATATGGCGGCGAGACGCATGTCATCAAGCATTGGCGGCAGGATTGGGAGTACGAGCCCGAGAAGATCCTCGCCTATGCCGGCCCGGATACATGGAAGTGGGAAGAGGTGCCGGAGAAGATGCGTGCCGGCCGCTGGTTGCAGACCGTCTGGCAGGTGGATGACAGCCCGCGCTATGCCGGTTGGGGCCAGTTCGAAACGCAGGCCGGCGTGCGCCGCTGGCGGTCCAACTGGACCTGGCGCCCGCTCGCGCGCCGCGATGCCGTGCGCCACCCGGTCTATGACCGTTATTACGCGATCAACCGCCACCAATGGACGCCTACTGGCTGGATCCACTGGCAGGACAACACCAAGATGGGCATGGTTGATGGCGAGCTGAAGCCGGTGGTGCAGGAATATGTCCTCAACACCTATACCCGCTTCGACGACTACCCGACCGAGGCGGCCGACGCATATTGGGCCGCGACCAAGGGCTTCTGGGCCGAGGTGCGCGCGGAGTGGGACAAGGTCGGCCGCGAGAAGGGCGGCATCGCGGTGAAGGAGGAGGCGGAGACCGGCACCGTCATCTCCGCCCGCCTGCTCGAACTGGGCGACCAGATCCAGCAGGGCGACATCTCCGAGGCGGACGCGGTGAAGGAAGCGCGCCGGCTGATCCAGACCAACACCAGGCAGATCTGATCCGGAGGGCCGCTTGTACCAGTATATCGATCACCCGCTGGACGGCCTCGCGGAGCGCGAGCGGTTCCTCGTCTGGGCGATGCGCATCTGGGTGATGTCGCGGCACCAGGCGCGCTGTTCAGTGCGCGCGGTGGAACCGCTGTTCCGGGAACGGGAAGCGGAAGGCGCGCTGGGGGCGTTCCACTGCTTGATGTCGGTGCTGGCGCGCCATGTCAGCACGCCGCTGCATTTCTGCGCCCCCTGCCGCCCGGCAGTGTCCGAAGGGGAGGCGCTGCTGCTTACGCTGATCGGCGCGGCGGGCCGGGCGACGCCGGAGGACCTGGCGCTGCGCTGCGAGGCACTGATCGGCGCCGAGCGCTCGGCGGAGCTGGCTTTCGTGGTCGACCGGCTGGCCGGGGCGCTCGCCGAAGCTGACTAGCCGAAGATCGCGCCGAGCAGCAGGAAACCGCCCGCGCCGAGCAGGCCGGCTGCGGGCAGGGTGACGACCCAGGCCAGCGCGATCGGCTTCATCAGCCCCCAATTGGTCTGCTTGTTGACCATGCCGATGCCCAGCACCGCGCCGATCAGGATATGCGTGCTGGAAACGGGAATGCCGAAGGTGGATGCCAGCATCACCACGGCGGCGGCGGAAAGCTCCGCCGCGAAGCCGGAGGCCGGATGCATCCGCGTAAGTTCGTGGCCAACCGTCTTGATCACTTCCTTGCCGATGAACCACAGGCCGACGATCAGCGCGACGCCGAACGTGACCATGGCGATGCCGGGTACGGCGGCCTCGCTGCCGATCGTGCCGGTGCGCAGCACGTCGAGCACGGCGGCGAAGGGGCCGATCGCATTGGCGATATCGTTGGCGCCGTGGCTGAAGGCGAAGCCCGATGCGGTGAACACCTGCATCCAGCTGAACAGCACGAAGGTCGAACGGTCGAGCGAGCCGCCTTTCAACGTCCGCACCAGCACGAAGGTCGCCATCCACGCGGCGGCGGCGATCATCGCCATAATCAGGTAGTTCTGCAGCGTGGAGAACTCCAGATGCATGTTCTTCAATCCCTTGAAGAGCAGCATGGAGGAGATGATCGCCGCGCCGACCGCGGCGACCAGCGGCACCCAGTTTTCCAGCGCCTTGTGCGCGGCGATGCTCTCGCGCTTGCGCCGCAGCTCCACGTATTCGCGGAAATAGTCGGATTCGAGATCGTCGGGCGAGAAGTCCTCCTCGCGCAGGGCAACGCCGTCGCGCACCATGGTGTTGGTGTAGGAGATTTTCTGCAGCTCGGTCAGCTTCTCGAAAGCGGTGCGGTGCCGCTCGTTGAGCTTCTTGCGCTCGTCCTTGATCAGCTTGAGCTGCTGCTTGGCCCGGTCGTTATAGCTCAGGATATGCGTCTTGATCTGGTAGAACAGCGCATAGGAGACGACCCCGCCCAGCAAGGGCGAGAGTACCCATGACAGCGCGATGGTGCCGATCTTGTCCCACTGCACCAATGCCAGCGCCGTATCCCCGCCGCTGATCATGATGCCGAGCGCGATGGACGCACCGACAATGCCGCCGACGATCGAGTGGGTGGTGGAGACCGGCCAGCCATTCTTGCTGGCGAAGAGCAGCCACAGTGCGGCAGCCAGCAGTGCGGCCATCATGATATAGACGAACTGCATCGGCTCGACCGTGACGACCGAAAGATCGACGATGCCGCTGCGGATCGTGTCGGTCACTTCGCCGCCGGCGATCACCGCGCCGCTGACTTCGAAAATCGCGGCAACCATCAGCGCCTGCTTGATCGTCAGCGTGCCGGCGCCGACGCTGGTGCCGAAGGAATTGGCGACATCGTTGCCGCCGATATTGAAAGCCATGAACACGCCGAACAGCGTGGCCAGCACGAACAGCGTCACATGCGTACTGTTGGTGTAATCGAGGCCCCATATCAGGAACCAGCCTGTCATCCCCACGAGCAGGGCGGCGAAACCGATACTGGTCCATGAAAGTCCGAAAGGAAGCGCGGGGATTTCGGCCTGTTGCTGGGACAACGCGTTTTCCGGCATGCTTATTCCTGCTTAACGCCCGGCGACCACGGCGGGAGGATGTGACAGCCCGTGGCCAGGCAGAATCGCCGGCGGGGAGCTTGGCCCATGTCATCCAATTTTTGCGGCAATGTGACTCGTTCGTCCGGATGTCATCCGACGGACGCAAATGGGCCTTCGCCTGCTTGCTGCCGATCAAATAATCGATCAGGCCCTGTAGGGAGATCCTCCTGCCCGAAGCCTCGCGATTTCGAGCTGGACAACCAGCCAGATCAATATGATGAGCAGGATCACACCGGGTTTGTAGGCGGTGTCGATGCCCGAGTTTTTCGCCCATTTGGCTTGGGTGACATATTCGTCCAGGTTAGATTTTGAGAATGAGGAGAGCGATTTCTCCTTCGATTTTTGCCATCTGCCGCCGATTACCCGGCGCTTCTTTCTAACGAGTGCTCCGAGGCTGGCTCGCGCGGGATGACGGACGATCATTTCCGGGGCGTAATGCAGGGGATAGCCGGCATCGGCGATGCGCCCGGCACATTCGCCATCGCCGCCGGACAGCAGAGTGTCGTTGAAGAGGCCGATCTTTTCGATCAGTGATCTGGAAATCAGCCAATTCGCGGTGACGCAAAGCCGGTTCTTTAAATTCCACTCCTGATTGAGGCCGGTCACGAGTGCGTCGTACCGGGAAGTGAACGGCCCCGCATTATCGGTTCGAAACATCTTGACCATGCCGCCGATGAGACATTTCTCGCCGAAAGTCTCGGCGTAATGCAGCGCTTTCTCGACCCAATCTTTCGCTGGAATGCAATCGGCATCGGTGAATAGAAGGAACCTGCCCCGAGCAAGGCGGATCGCGTGGTTGCGAGCCGCATAGGAGCCGGGTTTTCCTTCCCTGGTGAGGCGAACAAACGGATAGCGTTCCACTATCGATACTGTTTCGTCAGTCGAACCGTTGTCGACGACGATAATCTCGAAAGAGCCTCTGGGCGAGGTTTGCTCCGACAGCGCATCGAGAAGAAGCCTTATCTCCTTCTCGCCGTTCCACACCGGCACGATGACCGAGATTTGTAGTTCATCCTTCATTCTCGGCCCTCAGCTCGAACTCGGTTGTGGCGAAAGCACTGCCTGAGCCAAATGCCCGGGCTTCGGTTTGCCGTTCGTTCGCGATTGGTCGAGCGCAGGTGCCAAGCTTCGCAACGATCAGCGTGCTTGCATCAACGTGCTGACGCAAAGTGGTTTCCCGGAATCGCGGATGATGTAGCGTGAACGCTCGAGCAGAACGTGCATCACCACCGACGCGAGTTCTGAAAGGCCGAGTCAGCGCGAGGATTGGACGTGATGAAACCGATCGTTTCCATTGATCCGGTCACGAGCGACAACAGTTTCATCCCCCGTTTTGCGAAGGCGGTTGCCGATGCAGGCGCGGAGGTGCGCAGCCACTCCCCTTATTTTCGCGCGATGATGGCAAGTGACGTTGTGATCCTGCATTGGCCGAAGCTGTTCATGGGGGAAGCGGATACCAGAGAGGCTGTGAAAGGACTGCTTCGCATCATGGCTTCGCGGCGCTTCGGCCGAACGCGACTAGTTTGGCTCGCGCATAATGTCAGCCAGCATGACGGGGCCGCGCGCCATCCCGCCATAACCCGTCGGTTCATTCGGGAGCTCGACGGAATTATCTACCTTTCGGAGAGGTCACGTGAGCTGGTCCGCTCGCATCATGCCGTTCCGTCGCATGTTCGTGAACTCGTCACAGTTCATCCCCGCTATGAAAGTGATCTGCCCGTCGTGCCTTTCTCAACCCCGCTTGAGAATGAGCCATGCCGTCTGTTCAGTTTCGGCCTGATCCGCCGGTACAAGGGCCATGAGATTTTGCTCGAGGCCATGCGAAAGGTCGATAGTGCTTCAGTCGTGCTGGACCTGGCGGGGCGCCGCTTCGATCCGCTTTATGCCGGCGAACTGACGGCTGCGGCAAAAAGCGTGCCTGCCATGCGCCTGCTCTTTCGCGATGAGCGCATCTCCGATCAAGATCTTGAGGGCATGATTGATGGCTCCCAGGGCGTGGTCCTGCCCTATCGCAACATTCTAAACAGCGGAGCCGCCATCCACGCCTTGTCCCGCCACCGGCCCGTGCTGGTGCCGAGGATGGGGTCCATGCCCGAACTACAAGACATCGTCGGAAGCGATTGGGTCCATCTTTACGAGGGAGAGCTTTCGAGTGAAGACATTCGCAGCTTTGCTTCCAGCATACGCAAGCTTGAATCGGGTAGCGCGCCGAATCTGGCCTCCTTGGGTTGGGACCGCATGACGGCGGATCTGCAACGTTTCCTGAATGATCTTCGGAATGGCTAGCCGAGGCGAAGGCGAAGGGTTCGAGCCCTCGATGGGATCGCTCCTAGAGCCCCTTAGCAGGGAACTGGTTTCAACTACTCGCCTACGTCTCCGGGTCGCACTAGTTTTGTCGAGGGGGGCATGTCACCACATTCCCCCTTCGTGCGTTTGCCATTCCGTCCTCCTCAGAAGCCGATGGCCATGCCGACGCGGCCGCCATTCGATCCGCGCACGGTTGAACCGACGAAGCCGCCGGAGACATAGACCTTGGGGGCGACCCTTGCGGCGACCGACCCGGCAAAGCCCTGCTCCCCGCGATAGGTGGAGAGGTTGAAATTGATGGATACTGTGCTGTCGGGAACCAGCATCGTGCCGCCCAGCGCCATCGCGGCGGCTATGCCTCCGCTATGGCGGCGGTCGAGTTCCGAAAGGCCATGCTCCAGCGCGCCCACGCGGCCATTGAGCTCGCCGACATCGCCTTCCAGCGTATCGATCCGGCCGCTGAGGGCGCCGACCTGATCGCTCACCAGCGCCGTGACATCGGTTTCGATCGTGGTCACGCGGCTATCGAGCGAAGCGATCTGGCCGTCATGCGTGGCGAGGCCGGTTTCGACGGTGGCGACCTGATCGCCGAGCACGACGATGGCATCGCCCTGGGCCGCCACTTCGCCGTCCAGCGTATCGGCCCTGCCTTCCAGCGCGGCGATGCCGCTCGTATTCGTGGCAATGCCTGCCGTGTTGGTGGCGATCTGGCCGCTATTCGCAGCGACATCGCTTTCGACGGCTCCCACGCGGCCATCCAGCGCCGATACGCCGCCCGTGATCGTGGCCATGCCGGCCTCGACCGTACCCACGCGGCTATCGAGTGTCGCGATGTCCGCCGCATTCGTGGCGATACCGGCGGAATTGGTGGCAATGTCGGCCTCGGCGGTCGTCATTCGTCCGTCGAGTGCCGTTACGCTTCCCTCCACGGTGGTCACGCGGCCGTCGAGCGCGGCGAGATCGGCCGAAGTGGCGATCGCGGTCGAGCCGAGCGTGCCGCTGGCGTCCACCGTTACGGCCTGGACCGGGCCGAGCTGCGCCGAGGTCGAAGCGGCGATGTCGCCAATGGCCACCGAACTGCCGGCTCCGCCCAGCATCACCTGGCGATCGGCGGTGGTTGTCGCGCCGGTGCCCAGCGCCGTCGAATTCAGCCCGGAGGCGGAGGCACTGTTGCCGAAGGCGTTGGAGCCGGCTCCGGTGGCGGACGCAGCGGCCCCCACTGCGCTGGCATAGGTGCTGCTGGCAATTGTGTCCCTGCCCAAGGCCACGGCACTGTCGCCGATCGCCTGCGCGCCCAGTGAATCGCCGTCGGCATCGCCGCCGATGGCGATCGCATAATCCGCGCCGGCCGTGGCGTAGGTGCCTTGGGCGAAACTGTCCTCGCCGGTTGCGGATGCGAAAGTCCCGGCCGCGGTCGAGGACAGGCCGGTGGCGGATGCCGTGGAGCCGAGCGCGGTGGAGAAGGCGCCGGCGGCGTTTGCTTCGACGCCGATCGAGACCGAACCGACGTCGGAAGCGATCGCGCGGGTGCCCATGGCCATGGACAGGCTGCCCGAGGCCGTGCTGTCCACTCCCAGCGCGATAGCCCTGTCGCCGCTCGCCTGCGCACCGATCGCGTTACCATCATAGTCGCTGCCGATGGCGATCGCATGATTGCCGCCGGCCATGGCCACAGTACCTTGCGCCAGGCTATCCGCGCCGATGGCCGATGCCCCCTGCCCGATCGCGGTCGCGCCTTCGCCCGTGGCGGAAGCGCTGGAGCCCAACGCGATCGCCTGATCCGCGGCCGCGGATGCGTTGGCGCCGATCGCACTGGCGAGATTGCCGCCGGCATTGGTGCCCGTGCCCAGCGCCGTCGAACCGTTTCCGGTGGTGGTGGCGCCATTGCCGCAGGCCAGGCTGGAAGCGATTCCGCCGGAATCCGCCCCGCGATCCGTGTCCGTTCCATCGGCAACATCATTATCGTTCGTATCGAGCAAGCACTCATCCGCCCGCGCTTCCTGCGGTGTCATCAGCGCGGCAAGCCCGGCGGTTCCGGCAAGCAGCATGGCGGCGAAAACGGTCTTCGAATTATTGCGGGTCATTTGTCTTGTCTCCTCGGGAAAGAAGCACCGCGGCAGCCAAGCGGCATCCTCTCGCCGACCGAGGGCCGGCGAGTGTGCTGCGATGGTGGCGGTTGCTATGTGCCGGCGTCCTCGGCGCCTATTGGCGGGCTAGGTGTCAGGCGCCAGGCGGACGCGGGATCGCCTGCGGCTGCGGACCGTCCTCTTCATTGCTGAAGCGGTCCTGCATGTTCTTCGGCTTCGGGCCGGGATCCTTGTGCGGCAGCTTGTCCGCCTGGTTGACGCTGGTGGTGAGGTTCGGCGCCGCTCCCTGCGTAACCGGCGTCCGGCGCAACGAGGCCGCGTCCTTCGGACCCGGCTTGGGGCCCGAGCCGCCTTTCGGCCCGGTCAGGATTTCGGCGCGATTGGCGCCGGAGGTCAGGCGCCGGGCCGCCGCGCCGGCTGATGCGCCGCGCAGTTCCTTCATGTCCTTTGGCGTCGGCTTGGGTTCCGGCTCTTTCGGCGGCGGCTTGTCGTCCGCGCGATTGATGCCGCTGGTCAGGTTGGGCGCCGCGGCAGGCGGGGCCACCGGCTTTTGCGGCTGCGTGATCGGGGCGCTGCGCAGCTGCGCAGCGGCGGGGACGTGGATGGCCATGCCCAATGCAAGCGGGACCAAACCGTAGTACAATTGCTTCATCATCCCTTACCTCCTCATGGCGATCGTTGCCGATCGGCCGGTTCGCCCCTTCACCCTGTTTTCTCTTGTCGGATGCCGGCCTGCGGGCCGGCTCCCGCATCATTGCTTGACCAGTTCGACGCGGCGATTCTGCGCGCGCCCTTCCTCGGTATCGTTGCTGGCCACCGGCACGCTGCTGCCGACGCCCTGCGCGACCAGACGCGAGGCAGCGACGCCGCGCGCCAGCAGCGCATTGCGCACCGCTTCGGCGCGTTGCTGCGAGAGCGTCATGTTGGATGCGGCATTGCCGGTGCTGTCCGTGTGGCCGACGACCAGCAGCTTCAGCGAGGGCTGCTGCTGCATGAGCAGGGCGGCCTGGTCGAGCGAGGGATTGGAATCGGCGGTCAGCGTGGCCCGGCCGGTGTCGAAATAGAGCCCGTCCAGCGTCACCTTGCCGCTTTGTTCGAGGCCGGACGCCAGCCCTTCGGCAGTGACGCCGACCATGCCCGTGTCCATCGCGGTGGTTTCCAGCACGTGGACATAGGTGAGGCCGGGATTGACGCCGACCGAGACATAGGCCGTGCCGTTGCCATAGGCCATCTTGCCGGTGAAATAGCGGATATCCCCGCCGATCCCGAGATTCATGCCGTTGATATCGTACCAACCCGGCGTGCCGGCGGTGGTGGAGCCGAGATTGCCGCATTTGTCGCGCTTCGAGCACTCGTAATCCACCTGGAAGCCCTTGGCGGTCAGCGCATTGCGGTAATTGCTGATGATCTCGAAGGTGGAGCGGCCGCCCGGATTGGCGTAGCGCAGGCGGGTCAGTGTGCCTTCCAGCCGTTCGGTCAGATTGGTCTTGTTCTTCCAGCCGATGACGCGTTCATATTCATTGTAGTCATCATATTTGCGCTCGGTGCGCTGGGAACCCTGATAGGGAACGATCAGCGGATGGTCGCCGCCCGGATCGGCCGAATTGTAATCCCCCGCGTCGCCGCCGGCGTCGTCATTCTCGAAATAGACGACTTCCTCGCCGTTCTTCTTGGCCGTCAGGGCGCATTGCTCGTCGCCCATGGCGCAGCGCGTTGCATGCCGCGCCTCTTCATCGACCTTGCCTTCGATTTCGCTCTTGGCCGCCTCTTCGGCGATGTTCTTCAGCCGCTTGAGGAAGCCTTGCGCTTGCGCGGATTGGGGAGACGCCACAGTGAGCGCGAAGGCGCATGCGACGGCGGCCGGAAAACCAAGCAGGAAACGACGGGGCATCGGGAACTCCATGTGACCTCGGCGTGCCGCGGAAACCCGCAGCTCACCCGGACATTCGAAGTTTCCCGGAAAAAAGGGCCAGCCGGCCGCCGAATTATCGGCTTTTGCGGCCCAGCAATTGCTTCGCCTCGGCCAGCTGGCGGCGGTCTTCGGCCAGCAATTCGGCATCGTCCGGCCGGTCCCGCCCGTCGAGCGCGAGGCCGCGTTCGCAATGCTCCAGCGCGGCGGTTTCGCCCAGGCCGGCCATGGCAAGGCAGAGCTGCAGCAGGGCCTGCGCCTCGCGCGCCGTATTGTCGGGAAAGTCCTCTCGATAGAAGGCGAGCGCGCGCCGGGCGGCATCGGCAGCGCTCCGGTTGTCGCCCAGCTCGCGGCGCGCAATCGAGAGCAGGTCCAGCGTGGTGCCCTTGTCTATGCCGCCGGTAATGCCGGCCTCGGCATAGGCATCCAGCGCCCGGTCGAGATAGGTTGCGGCCCCGGCGAAATCCTCCTCGACAAAGGCGGTGGCGCCAAGGTCCAGCAGGATCGAGGCATCCTCGGCGCGGATCCGGCCATCGCCAAGGCTTTGGTTGATCGCCAGCGCCCGTTCGAGCGCCTGCCGGGCCTCGCCGAACCTGTCCGCATCGCGCAGGCGCCCTCCGAGGACGCGCAAGGGCCCGACGACGAAGGCGCTATCGGGTCCGGCATTCTCCTCGGCCAGATGCACACCCTCGGCCGCGACAGTGGCGGCTTCGTCCCACCGGCCCAGCGCGGAGAGCGACTGGGCCATTTCGGACTTCAACTCGCTCCATCCGCTCCACAGGCCGAGGGGCAGGCTGGGTAGGGCGCGCAAAGCGGCGTCCTCGTCGCTGGCGAGTTCGAACGCGCCTTGCGGATCGCCGGCGACACGCCGCACCGTCGCCAGCCGCGAGACGAATAGCAGGCGCTGCGGATCGCCGGCCGGGAACTGCCGGCAGCGGTCCAGCACCGCCTCATAGCCGGCGCGGCGCTGCTCCAGGCTGTCATATTTGAGATCGAGCATGCCCACGCAATGGAAGGCGCTGGTCATGCGCGGCCGTTCGGGATCGGCGGCCATCCATGCCCGGGTGACGGCGGCGCCCTCCTCCGGCTGGCCAAGCGCGCGCAGCGCGGTGGAGAGCTGGCGCGCCGTGCGCCGCCGCTCGTCATCCCATGGCGCGTGCCGTGCCTCGTCCAGCGCTAGGGCCTTGCGCAGCGTGGCCGCGGCCGCGCGATTGTCCATGTTCAGGCGCTGCAGGCGGCCGACAAGGCGCAAAGTCTCGGCCTGCAGGTCGGGGCGGCCCGCGAAGCGCTTCGGCGCCAGCGCCGCCGCCTTGCGCAGCACTGCGCGAATATCCGGCGGGCGGTTGCCGCGGGCGACCACATCGGCTTCCATGAACACGTCGAGCAGGAATTCGCGCGTCAGATTGGCGCGGTCGGCTTCGGCCTGCGCCTGCCGGGCCTGCCAGGCGAAACCGGCGATCCCGCCGAACAGGCTTAGCGCCAGCGCCGCCAGCAGCACACTGGCCGTCTTGTGCCGCATCACGAGCTTGCCGAAGCGATAGAGGCCGCTGTCGCGATGCGCGGCCACCGGCAGGCCTTCCAGGCATGCGCGCAGATCCGCCGCCAGTTCCCCCGCGCCGGGATAGCGCCGCGCGGGATCGCGCGCGAGCGAACGCATCAATATGGCGCCGAGGTCTCCCGATAGCTGCCTATGCAGGCTCCGGTCGCGGGTGCCGTCGATCACGGAGGCAGGCGGCAGGCATTCGGCATCCGCCGCGCCCTCGGGGAATTGCGGCGGCTGGCCGGTCAGCATCAGGTGCAGCAGGCTGCCGAGCCCATAGACATCGGTGGCGGTGGTGATCTCGCCGCCGGAAAGCTGCTCCGGCGCGGCGAAGCGCGGGGAGAAGGCATAGGAGCCGGCCGCGGTGTTCTCTCCGTCATCCTCTTCCAGCAGGCGGGCGATGCCGAAATCCAGCAGCACTGCATGGCCGTCCGCATTCACAAGCACGTTGGACGGCTTGATATCGCGGTGGATCACCAGGTGCTGATGGGCATATTCGACCGCATCGCAAATCTGCAGCAGCAGCTCGACCGCCTCGCGCGGGCCGGGAGCATGTTCGCGCTGCCAGGTCGCGACATCGGTGCCCTCGACGAGGGCCATCGAGAACCACGGCGTCCCGTCATCGGCGACGCCGGCATCGAAGATCGGAGCGATGCCGGGATGGCGCAGCTTGGCGAGGATCCTGATTTCCCGCTCGAAACGCGCCCGGCCGCCGGGCGTGGACGCGGCCAGCGAGAGCAGCTTCACCGCCGCCTCCTGCCCCAGCGGAACCACCAGCGAGCGTGCGTGATAGACCACTGACATGCCGCCCCGGCCGAGCGGGCTGGTCAGCATCCAGCGGCCGATCTGGCGGCCGGTGAGGGAGGCAGCGATGTCCTCGCTTCCAAGCAGGGGCGGGAGGGGATCGTCGAGAATGCTGCGCCGATGCTCCGACGCCAGCATGCGCCGGGCAAGCTCGCGCGCTTCCGGTTCGATATCGGCGTTGCGCAGAGCGTCCTCGCGCTCCTCTTCGGGGAGGTCCGCCAGCTGCTCGACCAGCGCCAGGGCGGCTGCCCAGCGGCGCGCCTGTTCGTCCTCTTCGGACGATCCGCCCCCGGTCAGGTCTGCCGGGGATACCATCGGTCAACAGCTCTCAATGGTCGTGCCCCGTAATATCGGTCGCGGTGATCGGCCGCGTCACTGCCTGTGCCAAGACATTCGACGAATGGCGGCCGATCATGCCAAACCTATTCCATCAGCACATGCAGCGCCGCCCGCGCGGCTGCCCATTCGCGTTTCAGCGTGCGTTCGGAACGCCCCAATATCTCGGCAAGCTCGGTATAGCTCAGCCCGGCGAAGAAGCGCAGTTCGACCAGTTCGCGCCGCGCCGGATCGATCTTCCCGAGCTGTTCGAGCGCGAGATCGAGCGCAAGCAGCGCCTCGTCATCGGCCTTGCCGGCCAGTTCCTCGTCCAGTTCCACGCGCACCAGCTTCCCGCCATGCCGCTCGGCCTGGGCGCGCTTGGCGTGGTCCATCACGATCCAGCGCATCGCCTGCGCCGCCGCGGCGAAGAAATGCTTGCGGCTTTCCAGTTCCAGCGCGGCGCCGCACAGGCGCAAATAGGTTTCGTTGACGAGCAGGGTGGGCGTCAGCGTGGCCTGGCCGCTGCGCAGCAGGCCCTGCGCGATATGGCGCATTTCGCCATAAAGCAGGGCATAGGCTTCCGACAGGCTCTCGCTCGAGCCCGCATTGGCCCGTTCGAGCAGCAAAGTAATCTCCATACCCTGTCCACCCCCCGATCAGTGAGCAGTTCGTCGCCAGGCGGAGGCCGTCTCCGCCCGCGCACTGTGTAACAGCGGGCCTTTCGGATAATTGAACATTTGCACGATGCCCGCTCGCGCAGAGCCAATCTATCCCCGACAAATTGCTTTTGGGTTGAAGATTGCGCTTCGTTCGAGAGGAAAAAGTGCTGGGCGGAGCCGCAGAGCTAATGCGCGCCGACCGGTCGTGCCCCTGCGCGGGCCTTGGGGATGACCCAGGCCAGTTGCCCGGCGAGGATGCACAGCACGCCGATCACCATGAACAGGTGGCTTGCCGAAATCGTCGCGCCTTGCTGCTCGATTAGCCGGGCCAGCATCTGGCGCGCCTGTTCCAGCGAGAAGCCGGCCGAGGTCAGCGAATCCAGATAGGATTGCCCGCCATTGACCGTGCCGACCATCTGCGCGCGCGCCTCCTCCGTGCCGTCCGTCCATTGGGTGATGATGATCGAGGTGCCCAGTGCCGTGGCGAGCGTGCGGACGAAAGCCATCAGCCCGGCAGCCGATGCGGTTTCCTTGGGCGGCACGGAGCTGAGCCCCAGCGTCATCAGCCCGATCATGAAGAAGGGCGTGCCGAGCCCCTGCAGCAATTGCGGTATGGTGTAGGACCAGAAATCGAGGTCCGCTGTCCAGCGCGCGCGCATGAAGGAGACGAAGCCGAGCCAGACCAGGCCGAGACAGACGGTGATCCGCATGTCGATCCACTGGCCGGCCCGCCCGGCGACCGGCGCGAGCATGATCGCGAACAGCCCCATCGCCGACATGGCGTAGCCCGACCATGTCGAGGTGTATCCCGGCACCGATTGCAGGAATAGCGGCACGATCACGATCGAGCAGTAAATGGTCGAAAAGCCCACCGCCAGCGCCGCCGTCGCCGCGGTGAAGCCGCGGTGGCGCAGGACGCGAAGGTCCACGATCGGATGTTCCTCGGTGAATTCCCAGATCAGGAAAGCGATGAAGCCGACCGCGGCGAAGACGGCGAGGGTGACGATGAATGTCGAACCGAACCAGTCATGCTCGCGCCCGAGATCAAGCATAAGCTGGAACGAGCCGACCCAGAAGACCAGGATCATGAGGCCGATCTTGTCGATCGGCAGCTTGCGGATGTCGGTTTCGTAAGGCTTCAGGAGCTGGGTCACGCCGAAGATGCACAAGGCCGCGGCGGGCAGGTTGATGAAGAAGATCCACGGCCATGAATAATCGTCGCTGATCCTGCCGCCGAGGATCGGCCCGAGGATCGGCGCGATGATCGTCGTCATCGCCGCGACCGACATCGCCACCCCGGCCTTGGCGCGCGGGAAGACGCGCAGCAGCAAGGTCTGCGACAGCGGCATCAGCGGCCCGCCGCACAGGCCCTGGCCGATACGGAAGGCGATCAGCATGCCCAGCGTGGAGGACAGGCCGCACAGGGTCGAGAACAGGCTGAAGCCGACCAGCGCCCAGGTGAAGGTGCGGTAGGTGCCGAAGCGGCCGGCCAGCCAGCCGGTCAGCGGAACGCAGATCGCCTCCGCCACCGCGTAGGACGTGATGATCCAGGTGCCCTGGCTGACCGAGACGCCGAGGCTGCCGGAAATATGCGCGAGGCTGACATTGGCGATGGTCGTGTCGAGCAGCACCAGGAAATTGGCGAGGCCGAGCGACAGCGCGGCCAGCGCCAGCGGCACGCCCGAAAGGGGCGGGGGAAGCGCGTCGGGTCTTTCCGGCGCTCCCCGCGCGGATGCCGCTCCGCTCATTGACCGGAGACGTCCACCGTGGCTTCCATCGACAGGCCGACCCGCAGCGGATGCGCCTTAAGCTCCTTGGGATCGAGCGCGACGCGCACGGGCAGCCGCTGGACCACCTTGATCCAGTTGCCGGTTGCGTTCTGCGCCGGGATCAGCGCGAAGGCCGCGCCGGTGCCGCCGCCGAGCCCCGTAACCTTGCCGTGATAGACGACATCGCCGCCATAGAGATCGGACGTCAGCTCGACCGGCTGGCCGGCCTGGACGCGGGTCAGCTGGCCTTCCTTGAAATTCGCATCGACGAACAGGCTCTCAGTCGGAACGATGGTCATCATCTGCGCGCCGACGGCGATCTGCTGGCCGACCTGCACATTGCGCTGGGCGATCACGCCGCCCACCGGCGCGCGGATGACGGTCCGCTCCAGATCGAGCTTCGCCTTGTCCCGCGCGGCGCGCGCGGCGAGGACATCGGGATTGGTCGCTTCGGTCGTGCCCCTGGTCAGCGCGAGATTGGCCGCAGCCTCGCTCTGCGCGGAATTCTTCGTAGCTTTCATCTGCGCAAGCTGCGCCTTGGCCAATGTGAGATTGGCGCTTGCCGCGCGGAAGGCATTGGTGGCGCTGGTCAGCTCGTCGCCTGAGACCGCGCCGCTTTTGGCAAGGGCCTGGCGGCGATCGTAATCGACCTTCGCCCGCTCGAAATTCGCCTCCGAGACCTTGAGCTGCGCCTCTGCGGCGCGGATATCGGCATCGCGCGCCTCGGACCGGGCCACCAGGGACTGGCCAGTGGCGGAGGTCTGGCGAAAGCGGCGCTCGGCCTGCGCCAGTTCGGCTTCGGCCTTCTCCAGCGCCAGCCTGGCGTCGGAATCGTCGAGCCGCACGAGGATGTCGCCCTTCTTCACATGCTGCGTGTCTTCCACCAGCACTTCGGCCACCGGACCGGAAACCAGCGGCGTGACCTGCGCGACATCGGCGCCGACATAGGCATTGTCGGTCGAGACCCAGCGCCAGGCGAACAGCAGCTGCCACGCCAGCACCAGCGCGGCGATCACCGTCAGGACGATCCCGAAGATGATGAAGAGGCGCTTGCGCCGCGCCTTGTCGGGCGTTGTCGTTTCGGAGGGGATGGAAGCCTGATCAGCCATTGCGATTACCTTGGGCTGCGCGGTCGGCGCGCGAGGAAAGGGAAGGATCGGAGAAGCCGCCGCCCAGCGCGCGGATCAGCGCGACATCCAGCGTGAAAGCGCGCGCTTCCAGCTCGGCGGCAATGCGACGGCGGGCAAGCACGGTGTCTTCGGCGGAAAGGACGTCGATATAGGTCGCCAGCCCGCCCTTGTAGCGCTGCTGGGCGATCGAATAGGCGCTTTCGGCCGCGTCCACGGCATCGCGCGCTTCGGCCCGCCGCGTTTCGAGCGCCTTGATCGAGGTCGCCGCGTCGGCCACCTGATGCAGCGCTTCGATAAGTGTCTCGTCGTAACTGGCGACGGCGATATCCGATTGCGCCTCGGCGCTGCGCAGGTCGCCCACCAATTGCCCGCGATTGAACAGCGGCAGGCTGAAAGCCGGGCCCGCCGACCCCATCGTCGATCCGCTTTTCAGCAGCTGGTCCAGCCCCAGCGACTGGACGCCGAACAGGGCAGTGATGCTGATATTGGGATAGAAGGCCGCCCGCGCACCGCGAATGCGGCTCGTCGCCGCCTCTGCGCGCAGCCGGGCGGAGACGATATCCGGGCGCCGCCCGATCAGGTCGAGCGCGAGCCGTTCCGGCACGCCGCGAGGGCGGAGGTCGGCGATTTGCGGCGGCTCTATATCGAGGCCGCGATCCGGGCCGCGCCCGACCAGCGCCGCGATGCGATTGCGGGTGAGGCCGATCGCCTCCTCGCTCGCGGCAAGGTCGGCCCGCGCGCCGGCGGCGCGGGATTGGGCGAGCTGTTCGGTGCCGCGATTGTCGAGCCCGTTCTCCACCCGCTGGTGGATCAGGTCCAGCGTGGCCTCGCGAATCTCCACCGCCCGCGCGGCAATGTCCCGCTCGGCATGGAGCCGGGCGAGATCGGCATAGGCCGCCGCGATTTCGGTGGAGAGCATCATCATCGCCTGCTCGGCATCGACGGCCGAGGCTTCGGCTTCGGAAGTGGCCGCAGCGAGAGCGGCGCGATTGCGCCCCCACAGGTCGGGATCGAAATCCGCGCCCACGGAGAGCAGGCCGGTGTCGTTCCAGCCCTTCGGCACGAAATCGCGCGGGATGCCATTATTGTAGCTCTGCTTGGCGACGCCCGCAGAGCCGTTGGCCGAGACGCCGGGTAGCAGCGCGGCGCCGGCCTGCCGGGCCCGCGCATTGGCTTGCCGCAAGCGCGCCGTCGCCATGGCGATGTCCGGCGAAGCCGTTCGCGCTTCCTCGATCAGCGAATCGAGCTGCTCGTCGCCATAGGCTTGCCACCAGCGATCGCCCGGCCATTCCCCATCCGCATCGGCAAAGCTCCTGTTCGCGGCAAGCTCTGTCGGCGGGGTCGGGGTGCTCAAATGGCCCGGTGCGGGCGCGCAGGCGGCGAGCGCCAGCAATGCGATAGAGGATAGATAGCGACTCAAACCGTACTCCTTGGTACGGTTGGCCGTTGCGCCGATCCTTCACATGAGTCAAGATAATCGTACTGGAGAGTACGATGCAAAATCCCTGTGGCGAAAAGAACCTCTGCAAACGCGAGGCGAAAAAGGAGGAAAGGCGCGCGGCGATCGTCAGGATCGCCCAGAGGCACTTCACCGAACACGGCTTCGGCGGCACCAGCATGTCTGCCATCGCCGCCGATCTGGGCGGGTCCAAGACCACCCTATGGACCTATTTCTCCTCCAAGGAGGATCTCTTCGCCGCCGCGCTCGACGACTGGATCGATATCTTCAAGCCCGATCGGGAGGTCAAGCTGGAAGGCGATTTGCGGCAGACACTGGTGAATTACTGCAACGGCTTCCTCGACCAGATGCTGTCACCGCAGATCGAGACGCTGTTCAGGCTGGTGATCGCCGAATCCAGGCGCTTCCCCGAAATGGGCCGTATCTTCTACGAACGCGCGCCCTTGCGGCGGCACAAAACGCTGGCGAAATTCCTGCAGGAGCAAATGGATGCGGGGCAGCTGCGCAAGCATGACAGCCTGCGCGCCTCGGCCCAATTGCACCACCTGTGCTTCTACCGGCTGTTCATGCACAGCATGTGGGGCCTGGAGCCCGACACATCGCCGCCCCAGATTCGCTTCGAGGCGGAGGAGGCAGTGGACCTGTTCCTGGATGGATACCGGCTCGGGCCGAAGTAAGCGGAACCGAATCCGATCTTTGGATCGGCCTGTTGATCGGCGGTGGCTGTGGGTGGATCAGGCGGTGGCGGAGACGGAGGGATTAATAAGGTCGAGTATATCGACCTGAGATCACTCTACTTTTCCGAATAACCTGGAGCCGTCCCCACATACACTCCCACACATTTGAAATAACGCACTGTTTCACCTGCATTTTATGCTTTAAGCTCTGATCGATTCCGTGTCCATAGCCGCTTTTGCGCGTGTGCATATTTCCGCCGCACTTGGTGCGGTCAAGTCTCGGCGAGACAATGAAGCGTTGCAGCGATGCGCATGGCAGGTCACCGGTGATTGATCTCTTAGTCAAGTGTCGCTTGACGCTTGACAACTTGCGATATCGCGCCATATTCGACGTATGGAAATCGATAGCATCAGGCACAAAGGCCTGCGTCGTTTCTTTGAGACGGGCAACGCCAAAGGCCTGGTTGGAGATGCTGGGCGGCTACGCAAGATGCTTGCTTTCATCGATGCTGCGGAAAGCTTCGAAGAACTGTCGGTGCCTCCGAACTTCGGATTGCATGAGCTGACAGGTGACCGGAAGGGAAGCTGGTCGATGACGGTTACGAGAAACTGGCGGATGACCTTCGGATTGAATGACGATGGCGCGCTGATCGATATGGATCTGGAGGATTATCATGGCGCTTAAGATGCACCCTTCGCTCGCCGTCCACGTTGGCGACTGGTTGAAGACGGAAATTGTGGAGCCCGCGCAGGTCAGCGTGACGGCTTTGGCCGAACATTTTGGCGTATCGAGGCAGGCATTGAGCACCTTGCTGAACGGCAATGCGAACCTGTCCGCCGATATGGCTATCCGGTTCGAGAAGGCTTTCGGCATCAAGGCCGACACTCTGTTGCGAATGCAGACGGCCTATGAACTGGCCCAGGCTCGTGAGCATGAGCAGGACATCAAGGTTCAAAAGTTCGCCAAGGCGGCCTGAGCCAGGGCGCAAAGGTTGCCAAGGTGGCAGTCCCCTGGCCTCGCATTTGCTCGTCTACAGCTGCCGGTCATGCAGTGCTTACCTGCGAGGGCCATATGCATTTGTGTTCGCCGAGAGCTGAAAGCCGCCGTTCGCCACCTCTCGATTGGTGATGGCTTCGCCTTCGCTGCTGCTTCAATGCAGGCCGCCAATCGCTTAATTGGGAGCCGTGTCGGCTCTGGGCCGATAACGGATTGGCCGGTTCCACGCGCGGTCACAAGCGAGACCGGGGCTATTTCCGGCTCATAATCGGACCTGCTCAGCATCCAAAGGTTGAGCGACCGCTGAGTTCAAGGCGCGTCGACGAAATTCGCGTGGCGAACTGCCGAAGCGACTTCGGAAGCTACGGGTGAAGTGCGGTCCGCTATTGAACCCCCAGCTGAACGCCACTTCGGTGATCGACACTTCCGCGAAAGTCGGGTCCGCCAGATCGCGGGCGCATTCTTCGAGGCGACGACGCAGAACGTAAGCGGAAACCGTCTCCTTGCTGGCAGCGAAGATGACGCGCATGTAACGCGTTGAAATTCTAAGATTTTCAGCGATGGTGGATGGCTTGAGTTCGGGGTCGCGCAGGTTCCGTTCGATGTATAGTCTTACGCGCGCATTGCGATCGCAAATAATTGGCGAGCCGTCGATATCGCGATCGAGGACGATCGCGAAGGCCGTTGCAAGCGTGTCGAGAAGGCTGCGTGCGATGCGCCCTCTAAACTCCGGTTCGATCCCATATTCGAGCTGCGCAAAGATGCTTTGCAAGAGGCCTCCGGTGGCCAGCGAGATACCTTCTTCTGTCCGCAACGGGCGGCCACACAAGTGCTCGCACGAGGGAATGTAGGCGCGAAGATCGCTTGGGGACACTGCGAGAAGGATCCAGGCAGCGTCGGAGATGAACTCGATGGAATAGGGTGCGGCATGGTTGAGAAGAACAAAATCTCCTTGCGAAAGAGCGCAGGTATATCCGTAGTGCTGGAGCCGCGCCGACCCGCTCGTCAGCAACATTATCCCCAAACTGCGTTCGCATGGTCGCTCGGCTCGGCGGCCAGCTTCAATCGAGTGTCCTTTTTTGCTTGCGGAGGCGAGGAGCTTGATGGGGCCGAGCTCGTGGCGGATCGGCGCCTCCTCACCGGTTCGGCCTCCGTCGACCTCGCTCCAGCCTCTGACTGCAATGTTTGCCATTTGCACCCTCGCACCCTCTTGGCGGCGCTTTCGAGCCGCCGGTAGCACCGTGTTCGCGCGAAGTTATTGGCAGACGAGCCGCTGTCAAACGCCTCGGGCACGCTCTCATCCGATGGCAACACCAGATGCCGTTGCGGGCAATACAGCAACTAGAGAGGTCAAGTAGCTCCCCGGACCAATCTGGAGAAACTGAACCCGGCTGGAAAATGCGCGGGTCGGACGGGGGAGTTAACGATGTCGCTACAAGGTTTTGGACGGGCCACGGTGTCCTTGGTTGCACTGGCAAGCGCGACTGCGCTGCATGCCCAGGAGAGTGAGCAGAACTCCGCGCATCCGGTGGCGAGTCAGGCGAACGCGCCCTCGGAACCACCCAGTTCAGTCGGGATGAACGATATCATCGTGACGGCCACCCGCCAGGCGACCAACCTGCAGGATACACCGATTGCCATCACCGCCGTCACCGCCGAGGGGCTCGAGGAGCGAGGGCTCAAATCGGTCGCGGATCTGAGTGCGGTGGTGCCTAACGCGCAATTCCGCCGGGTGCAGGGTGCATTCGGACCGGGTGTGACGACCTATATTCGCGGGATCGGCACCAGGGACACGAGCCTCGGAGGCGAGGCGGCGGTCGCTTATTATATCGACGACGTCTATTATCCGATCCTGCTCGGATCGAATTTCGATCTGCTCGATATCGACCATGTCGAGGTGCTGCGCGGCCCGCAGGGCACGCTGTTCGGCCGCAATTCGCTGGCGGGCGCGGTCAATATCGTCTCCAAGCAACCACGTCTGGGAGAGACTTCCGGTTATGTGGACGTGACCGTCGGCTCCTACGATCGTCGCGATTTCCGCGCCGGCGTGAACGTGCCGATAGGCGATACCGCCGCCCTGATGGTTTCGGGCCTGTCGAAGAAGCGCACCGGTTACATGCGCGTGCTCGATTTCCGCTGCCAGATGGAGAAACAGGGCACGCCCGAACTGGCGGGGAATTTCCCCTATTACGACCAGCAATTGAGCACGAACGACAATTTCGCGCCCGACAATTGCACGATCGGCCATCTCGGGGGCGAAGATGTGAGAGCGGTACGCGGCAGCCTGCGCTGGGAAGCCACGCCGGACATCTCGCTGACGATCAACGGCGACCATATCTGGGACGACAGCGAGAACCCGGCCGACACCACGGTCGACGTCAACCCGGCGAACATCACCGCCAATATCGCAAGCCAGGCGGCGTTCTGGGGGGTGACCTACGACAGGCGATTCCTGCCCGACGATCCCTTCACAACCTACGCCACCTATGTCGACCGCATTCAGTCAGGCCAGGTCATCGCGGGTAACACTTTCTACAATGGCAAGCAGACCCGCGGCGGGCTCATCATGGACCCGGTGACCCATCTGAAGAACTGGGGCGTGTCGGCCAAGCTCGTATGGAGTGTCGCCGATCACATGGACCTGACGATCGTGGCCGGGCATCGCGAGATGAACGAGACCCATTCCTTCGACACCGATGGCGGGCCGCTTGCGATCGAGCATGTCATTTCGGACATCAGCGACAAATACGACAATCTCGAAGTCCGCCTGTCGGGCACGTCTGACCTGATCGACTGGGTCGTCGGTGCGTTCTATTTCGATGCCTTCGGCGAATTCCACGCGACCAATTATTCGCCGGTCGCCGCCAGCGTGAAGACATTGGTGACCACTTACGAGCCCAACTCGAAAGCCGTCTATGCCAATGCCACGGTGCGTCCCTTCGGCGAGCGCCTGGGCATCGTCCTCGGAGCGCGCTATTCGAAGGATCACAAATTCGTCGACTATTCGAACCTCACCGATGTGCCGCCGCACCCGAATGCCGGCGACACGATTTTCGACGTCGATCCGAGCCAGAAGAAGTTCAACTGGAAGCTGGGCGCCAACTACCAGATCGACAATGACGTGCTGCTTTATGCCTCGGTGGCGACCGGCAACTCGCTGCCGGGCTACAACGCGCGGCCGCTGCAGGCGACGCAGGTCCAGCAATATGACGGAAATGACGACATCGCCTACGAGCTTGGCGCCAAGCTCGACCTTTTCGACCGCCGCGTGCGCCTCAACCTCGCGGGTTTCTATACCGACTTCAACAATCGTCCGACCGGTATCGGCGGTGCCGAGGCGCTGATCGACGCCAATACCGGCCTGCCGGCAGTTGGCAGCCAGACGCTCGAGCCGCTGCCGGGCGGTCCGGAAGGCTCCACCCGCTGCTCGACAACGACCGTGGCGCCGGGCACGGGCATCGTCTGCCTCGGGCGGACCTACTACCGTAACCAGCCGGCCACGATCTGGGGCCTCGAAGCCGAATATACGCTCAACCCGGTGGACGATCTGACGATCAACGGTTCGGTCGGCTATTCCAAGTTCGATTCCAATGACATCAACGAACGTACGGTCAACCGGCGGCAGGACTACCCGTTCTGGACCGCGAATGCCGGCATCCAATACGAGCTTCCCGTCGACATGCTCGACGGCACCATCACGCCGCGGCTCGACTGGGCCTTCCAGAGCAGCGAAGTCGTCAGCGGCACCTCGACCAAATACAACGATCTCAACGGCGCGCGCTCGATCTTCAACACCCGCGTTACCTATCAAAACGATTCCTATGATTTCTCGGTCGCGGTGGGCGTGACCAACCTGTTCAACAAGTTCTATTACTTGAATTTCTTCGATTATCAGGGCCTTGGCCGCCCCAATACTGAGGCGCAGCCCGGCCAGCCGCGGCAATGGTACCTGACCTTCAGCAAGCGCTTCTGACCGCACGCGTTTGCGTGTGCGCCGGTACAGCCTAAGGATTGAGCGAGGAGAGAACCTGAAATGCCGCCATCGCGCCGCGACGTGCTCGCTACGCTGTCCGTCATTGCCGCGGCCACCGCCTCGGAATTCGTACCCTTCGCGCAGGCATCCGCGGCTGCGGGCGAGGGCGGCGGGCTCGCCGCGCTGGCGCGCGATGTCGATCGGGTCGAAAGCGTGCGCGCGATCAAGCGGCTTCAGCGCGCCTGGGCGCTCTATGTCGATGCGGGTGACTGGGATGCGGCAACCTCCCTGTTCGCCCGCGATGCCGAGCTTGCCCATGGGCCGGAGCGCTTTCGCGGCACTGCCGAGATCCGCGCTTACTTTGAACGCGCAGTGGGCCAAGGAACGGTCGGGCTTCCGGCGAAGACTGTCCATGTGCCCTTCCTAATGGCGCCGATCATCACGCTCGGCGCGGACGGGGAGAGCGCGCATGGGCGATGGCATGCCTTCTCAATGCGCGGTGCCTTCGGCGCGGAGGCGGGCTGGGGTGGGGGCATCTTTCGATGTCGCTACGTGCGGGAAGCGGGTGAGTGGAAGATCGCCAGCCAACTGTTCTTCCCGCAACTTGCCGGACCCTATGACGGCGGATGGAGCCCTTTCACCCCCGAATTGCCGATGGTTCCCTACGATTACGAGCCTGCCGATATCGGTGCACCGATCCCGCTCGGGCCTGCGGTGCCGGCCGGTCGTGCGAACGACGCCACACTCGCCTCGCTGGTGGGCCGGATCCGCGCGCTCGAAGATGAGACCCTCGTACGCAATTTGCAAAATGCCTACGGCTATTACGTCGATTTCAAGATGTGGGACGACGTTACCGACCTGTTTGCGGCAGATGCCAGCGTCTCGATCGACGGTATCGGTACCTGGCGAGGGGCGGACGGCGTCCGCCGCAGCTTCGAACGTACCGGCCCTGCAGGCCTGCAATATGGCGAGGTCAACGACCACATTCAATTCGACACGGTCGTCGAGATCGCCGCTGACGGACGGTCAGCCCGGGCGCGCGGCATCCAGCTCGGGATGATCGGAAAGGATAATGAGCGTGCCTGGTGGACGCTCACCCGGTTCGACAACAGCTTCGTCAAGTCTGGCGGAAAATGGCGCTTCGCGAAAATGCGCAAGGCCATGTGGATGATGACCGATTACTTCAAAGGCTGGGCAAAAGATTGGCAGGAGCAGCCGCAACCCCCAGCCGGTTTCGCGCCGGCGGACACCGCTGCGGCGCCGCTGCCGCCAACTTGGCGCTTTGAGCGAACGCCGCCCATTCCGGCGCCGCTGGCCGGCGTGGACCAGCAAGCCGCGCGCCTCCGCCTCCATAATGCTGCCGGTGCGGATTCAGCCGAAAACCTCACCGGAGGATATGGCCAATATCTCGACGACAGCCATTGGGACGAGCTCGGCTCGATCTTTGCGGCTGATGGAGAACGCGACAGTGCGGGGGGCGGGTTCATCCGTACGCCGGCTCGCATCGCATCCTATTCGCGGCTGCGCTACGGCAGCTACAATCCGCACCGAACATTCTCCAACATGCACATGCTCACTCAACCGGTGGTGGATGTGGCGCCCGACGGGCAGAAGGCGCAGATTCGGGTGCGCCTGCTGCAGACAGTGATCGTGGCGCGTAAACCGGGCGGAACCGGCTTTGCGCGGGGGCCGATGTTCATCTCGGGCATGTACGAGGATGACATCGTGTTCGAGGACGGCGTTTGGAAGATCAAGCGCGCCGATATCGACCACCTGATCTACGCGCCCTACGATACCGGCTGGACGCAGATCGCCGACGATGACGGATCCGGAACCAGCCCGTCATTCGGTGCGGCCGCGGGCGAGCCGTTCGATGCTTTCAATACCGGCGACATCAACCCCGCCTTTCCGCGCGTGCCGCATATGTGGTTTCACTATCGGAACCCGGTAAGTGGCCGGAACCCGCCCTACCTGATGCCCAAATATATCCTGCCCGAACCCTGATGCCGGAACCGATCGCCCCACCGGGCCCGCACGATGGTTCCCTGGCCTCACCGCTGGAAGCCCTGATCGACAAGGCACCGCTCACCGGCGTGCAGCTGCGGGTGGTACTCCTGTGTGCGCTGGTCACGCTGATGGAGGGTATCGACCTCAATCTCATCCCGCTGCTCGCGCCGGCGATAGCCGCGGATTGGAACCTGCCGTCTGCGGCTTTCGGCGCGATCTTTTCGTCGGGCCCGATCGGTCTGATCGTGGGCGGGCTCGGGGTCGGTTGGCTGGCCGACCGTATCGGCCGGCGCAACGCGCTGATCGCAGCGATGGCGCTGATGACGCTGCCGACCATCGCTACCGCCTTCGTCGTTACCGTTCCGCAACTTCTTGTCTGTCGCATCCTGACCGGTATCGGTTTTGGCGGGGTGGTGCCCGCGGCGGCAGCGCTCGTCTCCGAATTCCTGCCGACTCGCATGCGCGCGAGCGTGGTCGCCTTCGTGATCCTCGGCCAGGCTGTGGGCGGTTTCCTCGCCTCGCTCGCCATGCAGACTTCGATCGCCGCGCTCGATTGGCAGACGCTGATCCTGTGGATGGGCGGCCTCTGCGCGGCGGCGACGCTCGTTCTCCTCGCCTTTCTGCCGGAAAGCCCGCGTTACCTGCTGCTGCGCTATCCGGGCAGCGTGAAAGTGGCAGCGGCGCTGGCACGTTTACGCCTGACCGAGATGCCCGCGCCAGAGGCGGACACGAAGGCGGCTGGTCGCGGGTCGCCGCTCGCTCTGTTCCGCGAAGGGCGCGCACCGGGCACGCTGCTGCTGTGGGCAGTGTTCATCGGCGTTTGCGCGGCGGTGAGCTTTTTCACGAGCTGGCTGCCGCTGATTTCGAGCTATGCCGGCAAGAGCGCGGTGGAGGCAGCGCAGATCGCCTCGGCCTATTGGGCTGGCGGCATCGTCAGCGGCATCCTCCTGCCGCTCTTCGCGCTGCGCTGGAACGTCAATCTCGTACTGATGGCCTCGATCCTGCTCGCCGCGGTGAGCTCGATACTGTTGGGCAATGCTATTGGCGGTGCGATGCTTGGCGGTCTGGCACTGGCCTTCGTGGTCGGCATGTTCGTTAGCGGCTCGTTCTACCTGCTCTACCCCCCGGCGGTGCATTTCTATCCAACCGAAATCCGCTCGACCGGGGTCGGCGCCGCGGTCGCCTTCGGGCGCATCGGCAACGTGGCGAGCCCGCTTGCCGCAAGCATGTTGCTCGAACTGGGGATAGGCCCTGGTAACGTGTTCGGCGCAATGGCGGCGCCACTCGCGCTGTCGCTCGGCGCGCTGGCATGGTTCCACGCGCGCCGGAAAAGCGCCGCCTAGCCGTAGAGGTCGAGCGGGTTTTCCGAGAGAATTCGCCAGCGTGTCGCTTCGTCCGGCACCCATTCCGCCAGCAGGTCGAGCAATTCTCCATCATTGGGCATGATCCGTCCGTTCATCTGCACATGCGGCCAGTCGGAGCCCCACAACATGCGTTCGGGGGCGTGGGCGACAAGCGCATGGGCATAGGGTGTCATGCTTGGATAGGGGAATTCCTCCTCGCGTGCGGCACGCATCGGGCCGGACAGCTTGACCCATACGCGTCCGCTATCGAGCAAACGCAGGATCGCCTTGAAGCCCGGCTGGTCGAGGCCGAGGCGGGGATCGAACATGCCGAAATGGTCGACCACCACGCGGCCGGGCAGGTCGAGAAGCGCATCGGCCGCATGTTCGATATCGTCGCGCGTGATCGAGTGATACTGGACATGGAGGCCGGCCTCCTCGGCTAGGGCCGCCACGCGTAAATCGATCCTGGGCAGGTGGTGCCATTCATTACCGGGCGGCGCGCCGAACATGCGCACCGCGCGCACCCCAAGTCTTGCCAGTCCGGCCAGTTCGTCCGCGCCGAAATCGGCTCGCGAGAGGATGACGCCCCGCAGCCGCTCTCCGAAATGCTCCAATACCCAGGTCAGATGGCTGTAATCGGTCCCGTACCCGCCCGCGCTGACCACGACCGCGCGCTCGAGCCCCATGATATCCTGGTTGGCGAGATAATCCTCGGGCAGCGCGTCGTCGGCCAGATAAGGGCTGTCGGCATCGAAGGGGAACCGCGATGCCGGCCCGAACAGGTGAATGTGGCAGTCCCAGCTGCCGGGCGGCACCGGGAATTTCGGCTTCGCCGGATGCGGGTCGGGCGGGGTATTGCGCAAGGCGTGGCGGGGGCCTTTGGGGCTGCTCATGTCGCTACCAGTGTCTCGCATTTCATGCTCCGACTAGGCAGCGAGACCTGGCGATGCACCTCTATACCGCGGGTGGTCAACGGTCAGTGCCGCAGCGTTAAAAAGGGCAATTGGCGTTCTTTCAGGCGAGCGCACACAGTCCCCCCGACGGCGAAAATCCAAGGGAATCGTGAAATGGCCAAACCTGTAATGCTCGTGACCGGCGGCAGCCGGGGGATCGGCGCGGCGATCTGCCGCGCGGGGGCAAGGGCCGGCTATGCCATTGTCCTGAGCTATGTCAGCCGGGCCGAGGATGCCGAGCAAGTTGTCCGGGCGATCGAGGACGAGGGCGGAGAGGCGCGCGCCGTGCGCGCCGACACGGCCTCCCCCGTTGAAGTCGCCGCACTTTTTGCCGCAGCCGATGGGCTCGGTCGGCTTGCCGCAATGGTTTACAATGCCGGGGTGACCGGGCCCACCCTACCGCTCGTGGATGCCGATCCGGCCGAGGTCGCGCGGGTGGTGGACGTCAATTTCACCGGGGCCCTGCATTGCGCGCGCGAGGCGATCGCGCGCATGTCACGCGGGCGCGGCGGAGATGGGGGCTCGATCGTCTTCATATCATCGCGGGCCACGGCCTATGGCTCGCCGGGCGAATATGTCTGGTATGCCGCATCCAAAAGCGGGCTCGACACGCTGACGGTCGGTCTCGCGCGCGAGGTCGGCAAGGAAGGGATCAGGGTCAATGCGGTTTCACCCGGCCCCATCGACACCGGAATGCTGACGGAGGAGAAGCGCGAGAGGATCGCCAGCCTTGTCGCGCTCCAGCGCGTGGGACAACCTGAGGAGGTCGCGGACGCGGTGATGTACCTCGTCTCCGACCGCGCCTCCTATGTGACGGGCGCCAATCTTGCCGTTTCGGGCGGTCGCTGAGGCCGCGTTCAGGGACGGCGGTTGATATCCTTCAGATCGGGCGGCTGCATATAGCCGTGATGGTCGAGCCTGAGGTCCGGCCGCACGGTGCAGGGCGGACAGTCCTGCTGATAATGCTCGGGTAGCCGGCCGCTAACGGGATTGGTGTATTCGAACCACATCGGCAGAATGCTCGGCCATTGCAGCGGCTTGCCGGTGCCGCCGCGGAAATGCTCCTGCCTCTTGCCGAGTGCGGTGACCGGCACGTCGGGCGGGAAGTCGGAATTGCTCGATACGAGCACGCTGGTGCTGCCGGTGCGTTTTTCGACCGGGTCCTTCGCCTTGGCCCAGCCGAGCTTCCAGCTCACGGTGCTGACATAAGGTTCGTCGAGCGAGAGGTTCCAAAAACGCCAGACACCGTCCTCGAGCACGAACTGGTCGTGATACATTCCGGTCATGAAATTGGCGCCGTACCAGGCACCGGGTTCGCCCACATCCATGCCGGTACGCGGCTGGAACAGGCGCACCCGCAGATTGGCCGAGCGGCCATCGGGGGCGACCATGATCACCGGCTGCGGGCGCCAGTGAAAATGCACGCCCTCGCGTAAAGTGGGCGCTTCGCCCCAGACCCTGCGTCCGGCCTCGGTCACCCGGTCGCGGCCGATATAATATCCGGCGAATGCGCTCATCTTGAAACCGTCCCGCGCCAGGAGGGAGCCGAATTCATGCGAGCGATAATCGTCGAGATAGAAGGTGTAGGCGCTCGAAACGTTCTCGACCCCGTCATAGGCCGTCGATAGCGACAGGCGGCGGCGCGCCTCGGCGAGGTCGATCGCGGGGGCGGGGCCGGCAGCGATCGCGCCAGCGAGCGGAGCCGCCGCGACGCGCTGCGCCATGCCTTCAGGTGTCACGTCGCGCTCGGTCACAGGGTGGGGGCCGAGAAAGGCCGGCAGGGCGAGGCCGGCTGGCGCCTCGTCGGCGGCGGGGATGGCCTCGGCACCCTCGGCCGGCGCCATCGGAAGCCGGCTTTTGCCCCAGCCGAGATAATAGTCGGACTTGAACAGCGGGAAGCGGCGCATCTCCTTGATCTTCCAGACGCCCGCCTCGCGTACGAAGCGATTGCGGAAGGTTGCCACTTCCCACGAGGCCCGCTCCTCATCGGCCTCACCGAGCATGCCGAGTTCGATGCCGCGTGCCCAGGCCTCGTTGCCGCCAGGTGCGATCTCTACCGTGACATCGAACTGCGGACGGTCATTCACCTCTCCATGGGCGAGGCCTTCCGGGCCGATGGAAGCGAGCCAGCGGCGTATCCCGGTCTTGCCTTTCCACACTCCTCTGCCGCCTTCCTCGACCACCCCGTCATCGGCGAACAGATCGGTCACGTCGCTCCACATCTTGCGGTCGGCATAATAGCCATAGGCGGCCTGCAAATTGCGAACCTGGTCCTCGGCGTTGAGTGCCTGGATTCGCGCGGCGAGGTCGGCAAGGCTCGCGCCGCTTGCCGGAGCGGGGCCCTCTGCCGCGGGGATCGGCACCCCAGCATTGTCGGGTGTGAAGAAATAGGGAACAACCGGAAGCTTCCCACCGCCCCAATTGGTCCAGCCCTTCTCGTAGCTGCCCTGATACATCGGCTGGTACCGCGCGGCAGCGATCTTCCATGTGTCGCCTACGCGCACATAGTCACTCAGGAAAATGCCGCCCTCGATCGCCGCCTTCCCTCCGCCGCCCGTGAAGATCAGGGCGTACCAGCGGCCCTTGGCGCTTCTGCCGTCGGGCGAAAGCTGAATCAGCGGCGCTTCGATCATCATCGTGTGGACGTCGCCATCGACGAGGCCTTCATGCGCGTTGCCGTAACGTTGCCGCAGGAAGGCAGCGATCGCCTCGGGCCCTTGCGAAATCTTCGCCTCCCCGATCTGCCCGTCAAAAGTGAAACGGCCATCGGATGCGAACAGCGCGCCGACATCGTCCCACAAGCCGTATTGCGCATATTGCGCCCACATGCGCTGCAAGGTCTTCACTGCGCGCAGATCCTCCGCCCGGGAGACATCGCGCGCGAGTTCGTCGATCTCATGCGAAGGGGTGGCAGGCAGCGTGGTGCAGGCCGCGAGGATAAGGGCCATTGCGGCCCCGATGATCGATCTCAGGGACATCGTCTCTCCATTTCCGGCGGCAGCTGTTCCGGAGTGCCCAGGAACGCGCGGACGGATCAGCGAGACGATAACGCCGCGCCCCCGGCTGGCAATCGTGCGCTCCGGTCAGGTCAAGGGTGACTGCCGGGACTGGCAAGGATCGAGGGCCCAGGAGCAGGCGCCTGCTCCGCGACAGGCAACATTGTGTGCCGTTTGTTACAATATTTTCTCCTCCTCTCCCGGATCGATACGGCTTACAAGTGTGTGAACTGCGGCGAAGTTTGCAGGTGAAGAACAGATGGAGAGGTTCAGTACCGAGGCGCTACGCAGCGTCGGCCGGGTGCAGGCGTGGAACGAGATTTACTCGGACATGCTCGCGGCGGCGGATTTCATACCCGAGGCGGAGAATTTCTCGGCCGGCCTGCAAATGTGCCAGGTTGGCCCGGTGGGTCTCGCGCGGCTGGCGACGGGGCGCTGTACGATCCGCCGCACCGCTGCTCATATCGATGAGGCGACGCCGAGGCGCTATTCCTTCATCATCCAGGCGAGCGGGCGCGGCCTGTTCGTCCATGGTCGCAGCGAGGTGGTGCTCAATCGCGGAGATTTCGCGCTGTGCGACCATGCGCAACCCCATTCGCGCATACTGGAAGACAATGCGGAGATGTTGCTGATCCGCGTCCCCGCGGAGATGATCGGCGAATATCTGCCAGATACCGAGCAGCTTTGCGGAAGGCGACTTCCGGGCAGCGCAGGCATGGCTTCCGCCGCGGGTATATGGGCCCGGAGCCTCTGGCATCGTTTGGAAGGCGGGCTGCCGAACGATTACGACACATGCCTGGCCCATCATCTGCTGGATCTGATCGCCACGTCCTATTCCATGGCCTTCGGCTCGGCTCGGGCCCTGTGTGAAGAGAGCGAGTTCGCGAGCATACGGAACTATATCGAGCAGAGGCTGTACGATCCCGACTTCAAATCCGGCTCCATCGCGGATGCAATGAGGATCGAACCGGAAAAGGTCCGGAGAGCCTTTGCACTTTCCGACGAAAGCGCGAGTTCTTACCTTCTTCGTCGCAGACTTTCGGAAGCGGCGCGCCGGCTGCGTGATCCACGCTGGCGCGGCCACACGATCGCAGAAATCGCCTATTGCTGCGGTTTTGCCAGCAACGCACGCTTCTCCCGCGCATTCCGCGATCACTATCACCAGACGCCCCGGGATTACCGTAATTCTGGCCCCCTCTATAGTTAGCAGTCGCTCCGATTATCGCCGTATCCTTGCTCTCATTCACTTCGCGTGACCTGGCGACGCGTGGTTAGGTTTGGATCGCTCTAAGCGAGGGGCTTTTGAGGTTGGATGTCGGGCGACTGAACGGCCGGATTGGAGCGCAAAGCAGTCTCACTGCCCCGCGCTGACGCGCGGTCGCGCTCTATTCCGCTGCGCTTCACCGGGTCGCCGGCTGCGCCGCCGTCTCGTCCCATCCGGGTGGCGATCGCTGGCAGGGCCGGACCCTGACAGGTCCGGCGAAGCGGCCATCGCACTGCTCGTGCGACGATCTTTGTTTGGTGGGCCTGCCGGCCAGGCGAGGTGGGCTGAGCTTTCTTTTGGGCCCGCCGCGGCGTGCCGCAAGCCGGGCTGCGCCCGGCTCCTCCATTGCCATTGCGGCCCTTGCGGGTGCGGCCCGCCTCCTCCGGCGGGCCCGTCAGATGCGCTCCTGCCGCCCACCCCGCCATCCGGCGGGCCAATGCGGGCGGAAGAAGATAAGGAGCAAAGAGCGATGACCACTAAACCCGATCCTCTCATGCTGACCCGGCTCGAAAATGCAGTGAGATCGCTGCCCGATATCGAGCGCGAAGTGTTCCTGGCCGTGCGGCTCGATGGCCTGTCCTATGCTGCCATTGCCGCGCGAACCGGACGCTCGGCGAGTGAGATCGAACGGCGCTTTGCCGCTGCTCTCAGTGCTATCCAGCGAACCCTGGATGAAGGCGGCGGGCCGTGATCCTGCCGCCTTTTGCTTGCGCCTTGGCGCAACTATGCGTCACAACCGGGCAACGCTCATGAAGACCAGTCTCGATCATTTGCCCGACAAGAAGCGCCGCGATCTCGAAGAGGCCGTGCGCATCCTGTTCGCCGAGTTCGAGGATGCGACCAGCCTTGCCACCCAGAAATGGAAGAAGCAGGGCAGGATCCTCAAGATCATCCTCTACGGCTCCTATGCCCGCGGCGACTGGGTCGAGGATCCGGTCGGCGGATATTTCTCCGACTACGATATCCTCGTCGTGGTCAGCGACGAACGTCTCACCGACGTGCAGGACTATTGGGCCAAGGCCGACGAGCATCTGATGCGCGAGGCGACGATCACCAAACGCATCTCGGCACCGGTCAATTTCATCGTCCACTCGCTGGTCGATGTGAACGGCCAGCTGCAGCGCGGGCGGCCGTTCTTTATCGATATCTATGAGCAGGGCATCGCGCTCTACGAGGCCGATGAGCAAGAGCTGGTAAAGCCGAAACCGTTGACGCTGGAGGATACGCTCAAGGAGTCGAGAAAGAACTTCGAGGACTGGTATCGCAGCGTTGGTCCGTTCGTCAGAGGGGCCACTTATGCGACCAAGGATGGCGACTTCAATAAGGCCGCATTCGACTATCATCAGGCGACCGAGCGGCTATATCATACGCTTCTGCTGACCCTGAGGCTCTACTCGCCGAAGTCGCACAAGCTGAAGTTCCTGCGCGGCCAGGCTGAGCCTCTGGAGCTCGATCTGATCGCGGTCTGGCCGCGCGATACCAAGTTCGCGCGGCGCTGCTTCGAGCTGCTGCAGCAGGCCTATGTGCAGGCGCGCTACTCACCGCATTACAAGATCAAGCCCGAGGAACTTGAATGGATCGGCGAGCGCATCGCCCTATTGCAGGAGCTCGTGAAGCAAGCTTGCGAGCGCCATATCGATGCGCTTGAACGGCAGATACCCGGCCCGCCGATCGAATAGGATCGGTCCAGGGAGAGCCTCAAAAGCGGCGCGCGAAGTCGTTTGGGATATCCCAAACGAAGGCGCTATCCCTTTAATCTGCGTAAACAATCACGCCGCGATTCTGCTGCCGATCGCTGGCCAGAGCTGCGCATAATTTGCTTCGCTGGATGTGCCTTACGGGCAGGGTGCATCGCTCCCAAAAGCGACACTGATCCATTCGATATGCGCGGAAAGAACCATCGTTCGGCCACACCGTCCGCGCCTGATCGATGCCCTTTCTAAGCCTGCTACTGCGATTGCGAAGCTGCACCCGCGCCGCCTCGGATCGAAATGGTCGCGCAGCAATGTGCTGTCCGGAACTGCCACCGCGAACAAGGGACACGGAGAAGGCGGGAAGTCGGGGCAGGGCGAGAGAGGGGAGCACGGCAAGATAAAGGCAGAGCCTCTTCGATGCCCTTAAGTATCTGTCTACACGTCGCTTTTGGTGGAGACTTGAGTATTTCTGTGCCGCTCACTTGCCTCCGACCGCGAGATTCCGATGCGCCAAAGCCGGCCATTCTGCGGGTGATGTGCGAGACTGCCTTGGAGGCCTATGACGCCTTCCGGGTCTAATGGGCTTAGCTGGGCGCTGCCCTGAGGCAGCTAGGTTCGCGGCGATGCCGGAGAACGAAGAGTGCCGGGATGCGCATCGGATTTTCGGCGTAGATTCTCAGCACCTTTGGCGACATCACCGACACGTCAACGCTTGATGCCGCACTCAAATTAATAGGCTTTTTAGTGCCTGTTTTCCGGCCCACACCTCACCCACTAATCGATCCAGGTTTTGGCTCTCAAAGCTGGCCTTCCCATTCAGTGATCTGCAGCGGCAGCTTACGCTGGCTTAGCCGACGTTCAGTATCTTAGGTTGGCTCACCAAAAGCTGCCACTTGCTAGGTCGCAGGCGGTCCGCCGAAACCGGGCCGATAGTGGACTGTCGGGTTTCGTGCAGGCGGCGGGCTTAAGCCGCCGTTCCATGCAGCGCTGAGGCACTGAAGTAGCGGCGCACGCTCCCCGGGATTAGCTCCATGCTGAAGCAAAATCCGCGCGAAAGCGTGGCGCTTAGCCGAGATGCGCATTACTTCGGCACCAATGGCACACAACAAGAACCAGCACTTTGTACCGAAGGCTTACCTTCGCCCATTTGGGAATTACGATCAGCGGTCGATCAATCTTTATGCTCTTGGGCCTAAGCGGTGCGTTGAGGGCGCGTCCATCAAGAGCCAGTGCTCCCGAAATTACTTCTATGGTAGCGAACCCGTTTTCGAAGATTTCATCCAATATTTCGAGGGACGGTACGGCCAAGCCATGGGCCGACTGCAACAGCGGGAGATAATGGTATCGGACATTGGCGCACTGTTCGACTTCTTCGTCCTTCAGTACCTTCGAACGCCACACCAGCTAGCGCAGCGAAAGGAAACGTTTGAGGCGTTCCGCAATACCGTGATCGGTGGCAAACCGCTCCATGAGGTCCATGAGGGCGCTCAAAAGCCCATCGACGATCGGCGGGAGATGCAGCAGCAAATCTACATCGCGGCGAAGGCGGGCAATCTGCTCCACGATCTGCGGCCAGTATTCCTCATCAATCACACGAAGGTGCCCTTCATCACCTCAGACAATCCGGCTTGCGTGACCAACCGCCTTTACACACAGCGCTACCAAGACCACACCTCGGGCCTCATACAGTCGGGGACCGCAATCTTCCTGCCGCTCACGCCACGCCTCGCTTTCATGGGCTACGACGATGAAGTGTTTCACCCCTTCGGAAACGCCGTTGAGCATCACCTTTGGAACGAACGCGATGTTGACCGGATCAATGAACTTCAGGCCCAACTTGCGACTCAGACACTCTACTTCACAGACTGGAAGGACCGAGAATATGTCGAGCGGCTCGCCGAACGTTGTGCCGGAATGCGACGAGACAATTGGGCTTTCATCTGGACTGGGATTCTGGATGGTGATGACGACGAATTCGAGAGGTATCGCACTATCACCGAAGCGGATGCAGAGAGCAAGGCACCCAGGGTCACCTCCGTCTCGATGTACAACGCGGCACCTTCATCATGGCCGAGCTTTCTGAAGTTCAAGCTCCGCCCCCGCGGGTACACCACTGGGTCGGCGGTGGGCTTTGTACGTGAAGCACATGCTGAGACTAAAGGTCGCAAACGGTTTAGGAGTCTTGTGCTCCCAACCTCGGTACCGGCTAATAAACTGCCGCAGAGCCGAGAAGTCATCTACATGCGAAAAGATCGGAATGACGGGCTCTCGCATAGCTGACGGCCTAGGCCGCCTGAATTGCTGCCGTTCACGGCTTCAGATCGACGCGCCAAGACCGGCCGTCCGCTCATTCGCGCTCGTGGGCTGTTGAATGCCTTGGATGGACGCATGCCTGGAGTACGCTCAGCGGCGGATTTTGGGTGGTTAGCTAACATTGTGTATTTTTACCCACAAATATACCTGCAGTTAATGCTATGCCGTTTTATCTGTTTGGCAGCATTTGCCGCTTCGATAGCTGGTTGCAGTTCTAGCGAGGGGCGAATTCCGTCACAGCAAGCCACGTGTGAAATCGCGACCGACTACGTGAAGCGGTTTGTAGACGAAGCAGAGCGCCTTCGAGCAGAATACGCTGATGCTCCTAGAGGCATCGCGGTTCGAGAGGCGCCGCACCAGTTACTGCCCGTCATTTCTGAAGAAGGACCGGTCGAGGGAATATCGCCGAACGCTATCGCTGAAGTTTCTGATTGGCGCAAAATAACTCGGCTTTCCGGCGAGAGCGTCCTTGGCAACTGCCCCGGTTTAAGAAGTTGGCTTTCCAAGCGAACCGTCATTTCCGACGATGAAAAGATCAATTCCCTCACAACTGGTAACGATTGGCAAGCGCACGTGCTCTCAATCGCGATGCCTGTCTTCACGGCAGATCAAGAGAAAGCTGTAGTCTTCGCTAGAAAGGGTATGGGCGGCCTAGCGGGCATTGAAGTCTTGGCAATCTATTCGAAGGGCGAAAATGGAGATTGGCAGTTTGTGAGAGAAAAGGTCCGCTCGGTGTCGTAGCTCGCCATGTCCGCAATCAGGTCGTTTCCGGAATTGCAGGTCTCATCTGCAAAATCGAGACGGCTGCCGTCCCTCTTGGCGAAGAGTTTCCGACAGCCTCCGCCAACATAGCCGCCGCTCGGCGGCTGAAGTAGGCTCCTCGAAAGCTTCCGCTCGTTCATGCGCAGGTTTGCAGGATGAAGCATGGAGAGCACTGGCCCGATGTTCGAACTCCAGGGGCATTTGGTCTGACCGTGACGTCGCTGACCATCGACCCGTTGAAGGACAATTTGAGGGTAAGCTACACCCTCGATTGAAGCCGGGGGCTATTCCGGGCGGGCCAGCGCCGATGGGCCGCATCGCGAGCGCGCTGAAGGCCTCGCGATCGACGTCCGCAGCTGGGTTGTTTCAGCGGCCCCGAACCGCCCTTGAATCCGATATAACTGCCAGTCCCCGCGCAGGTTGATTGTATCGAGCAACGCTCGCGCAGCGCCCCTTTGGGCCATCCGGGACGAAGACTGATTATGCCGCCAAGGTACCCTATCGACGCACGGCCGAGCCTCTCAGTAGAACCTTCGCCCAAGCGCGCCGTCATCACCTTTTCTTGCACCGGTTAAGCTGGCCGACGCAAATCGGGGCACGGCGATCTCACATCCTCCAAAGATAGCCGTGCCCGAAGCAGCGATCAGAAACGATAGGCAGCACCGACAAGGACCTGATGGCGGTCGAACTTGTCCGAACCCTCTCCGAGATCAGCGTATTTGTATTCCAGGCGGGCGGACAGATGATCGGTGATTATTCTTTCGGCACCGCCGCCAATCGTCCAACCGTCCAGGTTCGCAGTAGACGAAACGGTCTTCGAACCTGTTATGAGCGATGTGCGCACGCGGGCATTGCTGTAACCACCTCGCAGATAGATCAGCGTCTCCGGGGTCACGAGGTAGCCGGCTCGAGCCGTCAGATCAAAGGCGTATTTGGGATCCACGCGCACATTCGCCGCGTCTCCCGTTGCCGCAAAATCATCGGAAGCGGCGATGTTGAACTCGGCCTGTGCGCCAATCACCACGCGCGGCATCACCTCGTAGTCATAGGCCAGGAAAGCACCGCCAACGAATGCGTCGGTTGATTGATCGAGGCTCGGAACATCATCACTTTCTCCGGGCAGACGCACATCGGTGCTTTGCCAGCCGGCCTGAACGCCGATCGAAGGTCCGTTGAAATCCCGTGCTGACGCCTGAGTGGTCCAGCCAGCCACGATAGCGGCAATAAAAAAGTAGGTCTTCATCACAATCTCCTGATTATCGAACGGCACCGCGATTGCCGGCAGGCCGTCAGGAGGTCGCTAGATTGACAATCCACTTTCCGAGATGATGCAGTGGGCAGGCGCCAGTCAGCGATCCGCTGAATCGCGCGTAACCTTGCGTATAGCTGTCGGAAGAGAAGCCGCATTCGGCAGAGGCCGGGAGCTAGCCAGCCCTATGCCAATTCCAGACGCCCGCAAACAGCGCCTTCCGCCATGGGACGACCGGCCCCATACCTCCGAACAGGAGGACTATATCCGTTGCAGAATGGCTGACCCTCCATCGCAAGGCCACCTTGGAGTCAGGTCACCAAGGCAACATCCATGCAAGCCAAACACCAAATCAGATCTCGTCGAGACTGGAATGCTCGGAAACATTCATCGGAGTCGCTCCTGCCTACGGCACCGGTCTTGGGATTACCGGCGATCGTGGCAGTCGCGATCGCGGGGCGCGTTCTCGCCTTGAGCGGGGACCTAGCGCTCTCGGTCATTCTAAGCTGCACGGCATTTGTCGTTCTCAGCCCGCTAATGGCATCGGTGAGCGAAGCAAATCACAAGCCGAGAAGAGGGCACCGATGAAAGCCCGCGGCTCGGCTCTCGAAAGCGCGGTTACGCTCGTAGCACTGGCAATGCGGTTCTCCCCGCTCGAACGCGATCTGTTTGCTGCCGGCTTGTTCATGCTGTTGCACCGATTGTGGCCACCCGAAGACTGAAAGGGCAATGTTCGCGCAACGCCTTGAAATCCTCCTTTTCTCGCAAGCCGCCTTTTCCGAGCCTGAGCCAGGACATGCTGAATTGCTCTGTTCCAAGGAATAGGTGCGCTTAGCCATCGATGTGCCGCAGCTAGCCCCGTGCACGATAGCGGGGCAGCGCGCTCTTAGCGATCTTCGATCCGTCCTTCGCCCGCCGCAGGAGCGGCCGCGTGAAGGCACGATATCCGTTGATACCGCCTCCGAAGGAGAATTCGTATGGCACAGCAAATCGTTATTGTCGGGGCCGGCTTTGCCGGACTCATGGCTGCACTTTCTGCCGCGCGCCTGCGCGCCGAGAAGAATGTCTCGCCCGAGGAGTTGAAGATCACTGTCGTCGCTCCCGAACCGGCTCTGATTGTCCGCCCGCGCCTTTATGAGCGAAATCCAGCATCCATGGTCGCGCCTTTGGGTGAGCTGTTCCTGGCCGCGGAGATCAACTTTCACGCTGGCAACGTAGACACGATCGACATCGACAACGGAACCGTTGGTATTTCCGGCGCAGGCGGGAACAGCGAATCCCTGCCCTACGACCGCCTTGTGTTAGCGGCGGGGAGTCACGGATCTCAGCCACCGATCCCCGGTCTTGCGGAATTCGGCCATAGCGTGACCGACCGTGACAGTGCCGTGATGCTGGACAAGCATCTGCACGCGCTCGCGGAGCAGCCCGCTTCGCCGGCGCGCGATACCGTCGTGGTCGGTGGCGGCGGTTTCACCGGCATCGAGGTCGCGACCGAAATACCGGATCGACTGAGCGAAATTCTCGGATTGGATGCAGCTGTGCGCGTGGTCATCGTGGAACGCGGACCGGTCGTTGCGCCCGATATGGGTAGCGAACCCCGTCCCTATATCGAGGCGCGCCTTCACGATCTGGGCGTGGAAACGATGCTCGGTTCGGGCATCGCCCAACTGGACGAAGGCGGCGTCACGCTCGAGAATGGTGAGCGGATCGAGACGCAAACCGTTATCTGGTCGGGCGGAATGCGGGCATCGCCCCTGACCGAACAGATTCCCGCCGAAAGGGACAATCTCGGACGCATACTTGTTGACCCCGACCTGCGTGTACCGGGCTTTCCGCAGATTTTTGCGACAGGGGACACCGCGAAGGCGGCGACTGACGACGAGGGCAATTTCTCGCTGATGTCCTGCCAACATGCGCGGCGCCTGGGAGCATTTGCCGGCCACAATGCGATCGCCGACCTGCTTGGCGAGCCGACGCTTGCTTATGACCAGCCATCCTACGTGGTCTGCCTCGACCTGGGCCCCGATACAGCAATTTTCACGCGAGGATGGTCGCCCCGCAGCGTGGAATTGACGGGGGCTGACGCGAAAAAGGCGAAGATGGATATCAACACGGTCTGGATCTATCCGCCGGCGGCGGAGCGGGAGGCGGCATTCCAGAACGCGTTTGACGCCCGCACTGTCGACTTCTGAAAGATGTTCGGCCGGCCGGACCCCGTTGCCCCGGCCGGCCGGAACTGTCCCCCTTGTCTCCGGCCAAGAGGGAAAAGAAGCTCTCCCCTCGACTCCCTCCAACGTCAAACTGGTGATGTTCATGCGAATTTGCGTCTTTTCCGGCTCAAGCCCGGGAAACTCCCCGGCATACGGTCAGGCCGCGTCGGCCCTTGGCAAACTGCTCGCGCGAAATGCTCTCGACCTTGTCTATGGCGGTGCCGCGGTCGGGCTAATGGGAGTCGTCGCCGACGCCGTCCTTGCGGAGGGCGGCCACGTAACGGGTGTGATCCCGCAGGCGCTGGTCGCGAGGGAAGTCGCCCACCGCGGACTAACTGATCTGCACGTGGTGGAATCCATGCATGAGCGCAAAGCTCTCATGGCCGACCTCTCGGACGGTTTCATTGCCCTGCCCGGCGGAATAGGCACCTTTGAGGAATTGTTCGAGATCTGGACCTGGTCCCAACTCGGTAGCCATGACAAGCCGTGCGGCTTACTGAATGTCCTTGGCTTCTACGACGGGCTCCTGGAATTTCTGGATCACGTCGCTGAGCAGGGTTTCCTGAAAGCCGCACATCGCGACATGCTGCTCGTTAACAAAGATCCGGCGGCCTTACTGGGCGCCATGGCTCGGTACCGCGCTCCTATCGAAACCAAATGGGTCGACCGAACCGAAAGATGATCGCCCGCTTCTCGTTGTAGCGACGGATCGATGCCTCGCGATCGCAAATGCTGCCGGGACGAGCACAGCTGCCCGCCCCGGCATTTTTCTGTCAGCTGCGGATGAAAGCCAGCATGTCCTGGTTGATTTCATCGGCATTCGTCGCAGCCATGCCGTGTGGATACCCCTCATAGGCCTTGAGCACGCCCTTAGCGAGCAGACCGACCGACAGCGACGCGGAGTCCGCGAATGGCACGACCTGGTCGTCAGTCCCATGCATGACGAGCGTCGGCACCTGGATTGCTTTCAGATCATCGGTAAAGTCGGTTTCCGAGAAGGCCTTGATGCAGTCGTAATGCGCCTTGGCGCTGCCGACCATGCCCTGGCGCCACCAGTTCTGGATCAGGCCCTGGCTAACTTTCGCTCCGTCGCGGTTGAAGCCGTAGAACGGCCCCGAGGCGATATCGAGATAGAATTGCGAGCGATCTGCGGCCAGCGCCTTGCGGAAGCCGTCGAACACCTCGATGGGCAGTCCGCCCGGGTTGCTCGCCTTCTTGACCATGACCGGAGGCACCGCTCCGACCAGGATCAGTTTCGCGATCGTTCCGGGCCTGGCGCGCGCTGCATAGTGCGCAGCCTCGCCGCCGCCGGTCGAATGGCCAATATGCACCGCGCCCCGAAGATCGAGCGCGGCCACCAGTGCCGCGACATCGGCGGCGTAGGTGTCCATCTCGTTGCCGGCGTCGGTCTGTGTTGAGCGGCCATGACCGCGCCGGTCGTGGGCAATGACGCGGTAGCCCTGCGACAGGAAGAAGAGCAGCTGGTTGTCCCATTCGTCGGCAGTAAGCGGCCAGCCATGGTGGAAGACGAGCGGCTGCGCGTCACGCGGCCCCCAATCCTTGAAGAAGATTTGCGCGCCGTCATTTGCTTTAATGAAGTTCATTGGATGGACTCCTTGGCTTGTAGTTGAAAGAGCTGCGCCGAGGCTCGTGAATGGCCAACCAAGACCGCCCACGATCACCGCAGCTCCGCCGACGGCGACAAACGCCCGGCGATCGATCATGTAATCTTCGAGTAGAAACATGCTGTGGTCCTCTGCACTGGGCCAGCTCCATGTCGGTCCGACGTTGGACGGAGTGGCCGCGTCTGGGATAATGGACCCCCGCAAATTCACGATCATACGAGGGGCGCGGTCGTGCTGTGCGAAGGTTGAGAAGACCCCCGGCGGCTAGCCGTCGTCACCAATCGCTATCGGTAGAGTGAATGAGAAGCGCGCACCGACCGGATGGCAGTTTTCTGCCCGGAGCCTGCCTCCATGTGCTTCAATGATGGAACGGCAAATCGCGAGCCCCATTCCCATTCCCCGCGCCTTCGTCGTGAAGAAGGCCTCGAAAATCCGATCGGGCTCCGCAAGCCCCGGACCTGTGTCGATGATCTCGATGCGTACGCCTTCCTGATCAGCCGCAGCCTGCACAGCGATCAATCGTCGGTTCGCTTCCATGTCGGCCATCGCTTCCATGGCATTGCGGAGGATGTTGACGAGAACCTGCTGGATCTGGACCGGATCTATTGCGACCGGCGGCAGGTCAGGCGCGACCCGAATGTCAAGCGGGACCTCACAGCGCGCAAGTTCCTCGCCGAGGAGTTCGCGAATCTCGTCCATGAGCGCAGCCAGTGCGGACGGCGTTCGTGTGCCGGCGGTCCGGCTGAACAAGGCACGGATATGGCTGACGATGTCGGCCGCGGACTGGGCGCTTCGCGCGATCCGCTCGACAATCGCCTGGGCTCGCTCGATATTCGGGGGGTCGGCTACAAGCCAGCGCCGGCAAGCCTGCGCGTTGGCCATGATAGCCGCCAGTGGCTGGTTTACCTCATGCGCCACCGATGCAGAAAGTTCAGCGAGACTCGCCGCTTGGCTCGCCCGCGCAAGCTGGCCTTGCGCCTGGCGCAATTCCTCCTGGGCGCGAACCTGGTCGTCGATATCGAGGCATACGCCGTTCCATTGCGCGATCGCCCCGTCTTCGCCCCGCATTTCGGCAATGCGGGTTTCAACCCAGCGATATACTCCGTCGGCACGGCGCTGCCGATGGGTGAGCGCATAGGCACTGCCGGTCCGCAGCGAATGTTCGAGGCGCTCGTTCACTAGGCCCAGATCGTCGGGATGGATAACCGCACTGAGAATGGCCTGCAGTCGCGAGACGCCGGGACTGTCCTTCTCATCGACGTCGAAACCAAAGAACTCTCGCAGGCGACTGCTGAAATAGGTTGGTTTCCCGTCGGACGCCATGCACCAGATGAGCGCAGGCGCGGTCTCGATCAGTTCACGCAGCGAGCGCTCGCTCTCGCGCAATGCCTCGTCGGTCCTGCGGAAGACATCGATATCGAAGCCGGTCCCATACCATCCCGTGACGCGGCCGTCTTCCGCTCGCGCCGGGCGGATCGCGAAGCGGTGCCAGACATAGTCTCCGTTTGCGCGCCGGACGCGATACTCATGATTGAACGGCTCGCCGGCGCGCATACAGCGGCGCAGTTCGGCGGCTGCGGCCTCGTAGTCGTCCGGATGCACTCCGTTCTTCCAGCCGAGATCGCCGCCGTCGATGAATTGTCCTCCACCGAGCGGGGCATTCAAATCCTCGAGCGTCATCGCGATCGAGGTCTGTGCCATGGGCGTGGCGTAGGTGAACCGCCCTGCGGCATCGAAAGCGAAGGCGGCTCCATAGAGATCCTCGATTATCCTTGCCGCGCGCACCGCATCTCCGGTTTCGCCGAGCGATACGGCAATCGTCCAGGCGTCGTCCGGTCCGTGGATGACCGGCGCGACATCGATGCTGGAGGAGTAAGCCGGGTCGGCGCGATAATCGCGCCAGCGCCAGGTGCCGCCCGCTTCACGATGGCGATAGCTGACGACCTGCGGTACGCCGCTGCAAAAGGCTCGTGCGTCTGCCTGCGAGATGGCCTCGAGATCGTCGGGGTGGACCGGCCCCGACGGACCGCTGCCGGCGTTTATGCTGCGCGCCCGGACAAGCGCGCCGATGAAAACGCCGACGCCCAGGCCCGCGAGAAAAAGACCAATCTCGCCGGGCCCCGCGATCACACCGCTGACCGGGCGCGTGGCAGGACAACGCAAAACTCGGCACCGCCGCCGGGACGGTTGTATGCCGACACCGCGCCGCCATGCGCCGTGATGATCGATCGGCAGATGGCGAGCCCCATGCCCATGCCCTGCGCCTTGGTGGTGAAAAATCCGTCGAAGATGTGATCGAGATGCTCTGGGGCGATGCCAGGCCCTCGGTCCCGAAGAGTGAACAGGAGACTGCCAGTTGCATCGGTCGCGACCGCAACCGCGATGACCCGCTCGGCTTCGGCCTGCCCTTCGACCGCCTGCACCGCATTCATGAGCAGGTTCACGACGACCTGCTGGAGCTGGATTCGGTCGCCGATGACGGGAGGCAAGCCGCGAGCATAGGATGTCGTCACACGAACGGCGTGAGTCTCGATCTCGTGGCGAATGAAGAGAAGGCTCTCCTGGACGACCTCTTCGAATGCGAGGGCGACCGGGTCGGGTGCCTGCTTGGCGGCCATGCCACGAATCCGCTGCACGATTTCGTCCGCCCTTCGCGCGCTTGCTGCAATCCGCGCGGTGAGCTGCTCGACCTTGCCGATATCGGGTTGCTCGCGGGCCAGCCAGCGCAGGCTGGCCTCGGCATTCGTCACGATGGCGGCGAGCGGCTGATTGACCTCATGCGCGATCGAACTGGTAAGTTCGCCGAGCGTCGAGATGCGCGCGGCATGGCTGTAGTCGGCCTGAAGCTGGCGCAGCTGCGCTTCCATGTGCAATCGGCCGGTTACGTCCTCGAAGCTGAAGATGGTCGTGTCGAGCTCGATCAATGGCTCAGGGTAGGTCACCGAGAAGCGCACATCGAGAACACGGTTGTCGAATGTCCGCAGCTTCATGAACTCGCTGTAGTTCCTGCAGCCGCTGAAACGCCCGATCATCACGCGTCGCAGCGAATCGGGGCTCTCGGCAAACAGGTAGCCGACCGGCCTGATCAGTTCCTGCACGCCCGCTCCGCCAACGAGTTCTATCGCGCTTCGGTTCACGTCGGTGACCGGAACCGTGCTTGCAGCAAGTTCGACGAGCTCGGGATGCTCGGCAAGATAGCGGTCGAAATCGACGATGCCCGAGGCCCTCAGCCCGGCGTAGATCTTGCCCATCCTGCTCGCATCGACCTGCCAGAGCGCCACCGGCATATAGTCGATGAGCTTGCGGTAGCGGGCCTCGCTCGCGCGAAGGAATAGAAAAGAGCGATCGTCATCCGCCGCGCCGTTCACGGCCACGAAAAAACGCCCCGGTCGCTCGCCGGCCCCGCGCCACACCGTGACGAGCGGATCGCGCAATATGCCGTCCGACGCGAGCCTGCGGCGGCAGGTCCTTCCCTCCTCTGCACTGGCCGCCTCGACAATGAGCTCGGCGAGTATCGTGCGGCTCCCTGCCGGCCAGAAGGCCGCCACCGATTGGCCGGCCATCAGCGCACGTCCGCGATTGCCGCCGACAAGGCGGGCGGTGCGCTCGTTCACCTCCACTATCCTCGCGGCCTCCACGAGGCCGCGATGGAGCTCGCTAAGCTCGGCTTCGTCAGCCAGGCCGGCGCCTTCGCCGATACGTGCGAGGATCGCCGCGGCCGGCGAGACATCGATTTCCCAGCTTGCCGCCATCAGGCGGTCAGAAATCATATCGCTTTCTGCCTGTCGCGCCTCGCCGTGTATTGCTGGTTGCGCAAATTCGACGATATCGCGAGGTTGCCCTTCAACGTCGTACCGCAGGTGCCGCCGCACATCTGCTGAGACCGCCTCGCCGTCACGGGTGCGCCGGTGCACGCGCCCACGCCACTGGCCTTCCTGGAAAAGCTGTGCCCAGGCGAGCTCTTCGTCTCCGGGGGCTGGCGACATATCGACGATCCGGCGGCCGCGCACCGCCAGAGCGGGCCAGCCAAAAAGCCGTTCGGCGGCCGGGTTCCAGTAGAGCACTTTTCCTTGCGCATCGAGAACGACGACGCTTTCCGAAGCGAGTTCGGCGATATCCGCCTCGTCCCGCGGGCCGGCATCGAGGAAAGCGGCGGTCATGATCCGACGTCCGGCCCCAAATCCTCGCCGATGACCGAACCGAGCGTCGTGAGCAGCTCTTCGTCGCTGACGGGTTTGGTGAACCAGGCCCGCACTCCAAGCGCAAGCGCATGCTTCCGCGCCTGCTCCTCGCGCACAGAAGACAGGACGACGACCGGCAGTTCGATGCCTTCCTCACGAAGGCGTTCGATAAGGTCGATCCCGCTCATGCCCGGCATGCGAATATCGGTTATGACGCAGTCGAAACGGTGATCTTCCAGCGCTGCGAGAAAGAAGGCTGCACCCGCAAACTTGTGGCAGGCGAGCCCGGACACCATCAGCAGGTCCCCAAGGGCCTCGCGTACAGCCTCGTCGTCGTCAACGATCGCGACGGTCGGCGAATTCGGCAAAGTGCGACATCCTTCTCAACACGGCCTCGGGAGCCGATGCCGTCAATGTCGCGCAGCTTGTAAACCATTATAACCATACCAAAGATTAGGCCGGAACGGGTTCGCGCATATCCAGGGGCAGCTTTTCCCATGCGCGGATCAATTCGCCGACCGAGGACGCCTGCATCTTGCGCATCACATTGCTGCGATGGAGCTTCACCGTGATTTCGGTAATGCCGAGGTCGAAAGCGATCTGCTTGTTCAGCCGGCCCAATGCCACTTCGCGCATGACCTGGCATTCCCGCGGTGTCAGCGTCCGGTAGCTCTCGACATGCTTCTGCACGACACGCGCATTTGCGCGCTCGGCGATATCGCGTTCGATGCCCGAAGTGACCGCGTCAAGCAGGGTCTGATCACGAACCGGCTTAGTGAGGAAGTCGACGGCACCGGCCTTCATCGCCTGGACCGACATCGGTATGTCGCCATGGCCGGTCAGGAATACGATCGGCTTGAAGATGCCTGCGGAGGCAAGATGCTGCTGGAGATCGAGACCACTCGCCCCCGGCATGCGAACATCGAGGATGATGCAGCCCACGCGATCGAGGAGTGGCGAGTCGATCAGCTCGCGCGTCGAGGCGCAGCATGCCGCCTCGATTCCGACCGAGAGCATGAGCTCATGGATCGCAGCGCGAACCTCCTCGTCGTCATCGACGATGAAAACCAGTGGAGGCTCCTCTTCAGGCACAGGTGCGATCATGAGCTCATGTCCTTCGCTTGCGCCGATCGTCCGGACCGCCGTTCCGCGATCCGTCGATCGAACCATGCATTTGTGTCAGTGCCGAACGCGGCTGGAGCCTTGCGCTCAAGCCGCTCGCCGATACCGGCCAGCGTTTCGCTCGCAAGCGCATCGCGCATCGCTTTTTCGGCCTTGAGCATGACGGCGTGAACCGAGCAGACCCCCCGCGTCGCCCATTCGGGCGCTCCATCTTCGAACAGCGCGCAGCGGCTGCGGATTTCCTGGCAGTCGAAAAGCGGCTTGCGCCCTTCGATCGCGTCCACCAGTTCGAGCACGGTAATCGCCTGCGGCGCACGCGCGAGACGGTAGCCCCCGCGCACGCCTTCCGCAGCTTCGACAATCCCGGCCTTTTCGAGTTTCGAGAAAATCTTCGCGACAAAGGTCGGCGAAATACCCTGAAACCGGGCAAGGTCACGCGCGCTGCGAGGTTGCTCGCCATCGATCAAAGCAAGCAAGCAATGCAGTCCATACTCCACGCTGACGGTAAGATGAGCCATAACACGGACTATATTTGTCTGCGTTTGACAAGGCAAGAAATTCCTTCCCTGCCTTGTCGTGCGCGCCGACGTCCGGCGGGACTGGGCGCCGGCTAAATACGGCCGCAGCGCCGCGGGATCAGGCCGCTTTCCGGCGCGGAGGGAGAAAGTTGCCGTCGACGCCGCCCGGCCACGGAGTCACCGTTTCCCCTGCCACCATCCAGGTGCCGGACTCCTTGCGGAGACGAAGCTCGTACATTGCCGGCGGGGCATCGGGGCTCATGCGGCGATAGAGGATCGCAGTGGCATGATCGCCCTGCTGCTCGACATGGAGCACGCGATGCTCGGTCGAGAGCGGTTCCTCGCCTGCATCGCGGCGGGACCTGAACTCCGCGATCGAGTCGTTGCGGCCGACGCGCGTCACGACGCCATCGCTGCCGAGAACGAGAAAGATCTGATCGGCCGTATAGAGCCTGTCCATGCCTTCGATATCGTAGGCACTGCCGACGTGAACGACGTCGTGGATCAGCGTGTCGATCGCGGGATCTATTTCGGATTGGGTCATCGGAGTTTCCTTTCAAGATAGATGGACACGGTCACAGCAGCGCCATTCCGCCGTCGACACGCAGATTGATGCCGGTGACGAAGCTGCTGGCATCGGAGGCGAGGAAAAGCGCAGCGCGCGCCAGCTCCTCGGGACGGCCGAGCCGTCCGAGCGGGATGGCGCCTGCCATCATTTCCGCAAAGGCGCCGCGTTTCTCGGCAGGGACACCGAGCTTTTGGAGGATTTCGGTTTCGGTTGGACCTGGGCTCAGCACGTTGACGCGGATGCCGCGATCCTTGAACTCGAGCGCCCAGCTCCGCGCAAAGGCGCCGATCGCTGCCTTGGTGCCGGCATAGACCGCATGGCCTTCGAGCACCTTGTCGCTCGCGAGCGAACCCAGGAGGATGATCGACCCGCCATCACGCAGCATCGGACCGATCGCCTGCACTCCGAAGAACGCGCCGCGTGCATTGATCCCGAACTGGGCGTCGAATTCGCTCTCGGACACCGCCGCCGACGGCGTGATGGTGTTGACGCCGGCATTTGCCATATAGATGTCTGCACCGCCGAAGCGCTCGCGAACCAGGTCCGCTATCGCGCGATGATGCTCGGGATCGGCCACGTCGCCCCGGATCGCGATCGCGTCCGGACCGATTGCCTTCACCGCGTCATCGAGCGCCTGCTGACGCCGGCCGGTGATCACCACTTGCGCGCCCTGTTCGGCAAACAGCTTCGCACTCGCAAACCCGATGCCGCTGTTCCCCCCAGTCACCACGGCAATCTTTCCGCCCAAATTCGTCATTGTTCAGCTCTTCCAGTGAAAGTCGGAGCCGATCTAATTTTTCGCCTTTTGGAATATTAGACTCGACTTAAGCACAACATTTTTGCCAAAAACTATCAGATGGCAGAAATCGAACGAGCCAGCGGGCTCCATGCCTTTGTTCGCGCCGCGGAGGCGGGATCTTTCAGCGCTGCTGCGCGGCTCGCCGGCACCACGCCCTCGGCGATCTCCAAGAGTATCGACCGGCTCGAGCAACGCCTCGGCGTCAAGCTGTTCCTGCGCTCGACGCGCTCGCTCGCACTGACTGTGGATGGCACTGCCTATTTCGAGCGCGTGGCACCATTGCTGCGCGCACTCGACGAAGCGGGCGACGTGCTGAACAGTACCGACAGAGCCAGCGGCTTGCTGCGTGTCAGCCTCCCAGGCGTGCTCGGACCAGTCCTTGTCGAGCAACTGGCGGGGGGTTTCTTCGACCGATATCCCGAAATCAGGCTCGAAATCAGCATCACCGATCGGCATGTCGATCTGGTGCGCGAGGGCTACGATGTCGCGCTGCGAGCCGGCGCGGTCGGGCCCGCGGACTGGATGGTCCGTCGCATCGCGACGCTGCCGCTCGTCCTCGTCGCCGCTCCCCGCTGGCTCGAACGCGCCGGGCAGCCGAAGACGCGCGAAGAACTCCCGGGCGTGGCGCATATTCGCTACCGCCTTGGGTCGCAGGCTTATCCGATACGCTTCGCCGACGGCACCGAACTTCTGCCCGACGGAGTGCTCGACACTGACTCCGGGCAGGCGATGCGGATCGCAGCGCTTGCCGGGATCGGGATCGCGCAGTTGCTGCGGCTCGCGGTCGAGGACGATCTCGCGGCCGGGCGCCTCGTCGAGATCTTGCCGCAGGCACGGCTCGTCCCGGTTCCAATCCATGCCCTTCACGCCTTTGGCAGGCTCGCGCCGCTTCGCGTACGGCTGTTCACGGACTTCCTCGCGGCCATTCTGGCAGTGCATTCGATCTGATCGAAGGCAATGGCTGAGCACGGACGGCGCGATGTCGTTCCGACCTCTGCCGAGCCGGACGCGGATCCGTGCAACGCGACGAATACGCGCCCGGCGCGGCCGGGATCGGCAGCCAATCAATAGTCCCAGAAGGACGCCACCCAGCGAAAGGCATCGCCCTCGACCGCCACATGGCCGACGGACGGGAATGGAAGGTGAGTTGCGACCAGCAGCTCGCCGCTTGCGGCCGCCTCACGCAGAAGACGGACCCGAACACGAACCGATTCCTCCGGGTCATGCTCGAAGCCATTGTGCCAATCGGGGTGATCGAAACCTACCGGGAACAGGGCGTCGCCGGCAAATGTCAGGCGCTCACCGCCGGAGGTCACATGGACTACGCAGTGCCCCGGCGTATGGCCACCGGTAAGTTTGGCGACCACGCCCGGGGCAACTTCGCACTCCTTGTCGAAGGTCTGGATATTGGCGCCATATTCTTTCAGGAATTGCAGGGCGGTGGTTCGCAGGACCTTCGGCACCGGCTTCGGCATTGACGTAAAGGTGAAATCAGGCGCGCCCCAGAATGCGACCTCGGCCGCCGATACGTGAATCCGCACGTCCGGACGCAGCCGTTTTTTCACCTCGTCGACGAGCAGACCGCCCACATGGTCCATATGCATGTGGGTGATCACGACATCGGTCACCGATGCCAGGTCGATACCCGCCGCTTCCAATCGCCTGGGAAACTGTCCGGCTCGCGGAAAGCCCGGAAACTGTCCCCCCAGACCGGCATCGACGAGTATGACCTTGTCGCCGCTCCGCACAACGAGAACGTTCAGTGCCCAGTCGAACATGTCAGGCCCGACGAACATGTCCTTGAACCAGGCCGCGCGGACCGCCGGTTCCACATTGGTTGCCATCGTCTCGGTTGGCAGCGGCAATACGCCGTCGCTGACCACGAGGACATCGATGTCGCCAATTTCCAGCGCGTAGCGCGACGGAACCAGCTCCTCGACCCCGGCTTCGACGGGGCTCGCTATAGTGTCTAATGTCATGTCTCTAATCCTCTTGAACACCGTCTCGGTCACGGCATCGACGAGGCTAAGTTGGGGCGGGCCGCCGGTCGATTGGGATGAGGCACTGATCGGGCCCTACTCTGGTATAGGTCCCCTCCACGAGATCGTCGGGCGTCCTATACCCTTCCCGCGTCCTCGATCACGTGGGGGGCCGGACGACAGGTATTCCGGGTTTGCTCGAGGGCTCAGCAGGATGCACTCGAAGGCGGAAAAGCGGTGTCCAGCGCCTTGGGCTTGTCGTGATCCACATCGCGTAGGGGCACAGCGTCGGAAAAACAGCATTGCTAAACGCCTCGGCGGGAATTTCCGTCCCCGGACGGAAGCACGGTCACGCGGCATTCGACGCCGAGACTTCAGCCCGCACCAGGCCGGCGATCACATCGCGCAGGCTGGTCCTGCCCTTGAGAACTCCGGGGTCACCTTCGGGGAAATCGATCCAGCCTTCGTTGAAGCCATCGAGCATGCGCGCTAGCGGGCTATTGAATGGCCGGTACCACGGAGCGCTTTGAGTACGCTCAGCAGCGGATTTTGGGTGGGAAGCGGAAGAAGCGCTAACCTGTTTTCCAGCGAAAAACCATAAGCCCCAAGGCAGCAAAAAAAGCGCCGCCGCCTCCAAGTGCAACAAAGGTAACAATCAGCTTTAAGGTCGTTGCCGGCTGGCCTGACCCTCTATTGTAAATCCGCACACCAAAACCAAAGTGGCTCACGGCAGCCATGACGGACAGAGCAAATAAGCATGTGCCGATAATCATGGCTCCCCAAGCCCATGGTGCGATCAACCATTGAAGGCGGTCTGGCCAAAGCGAAAACACCCAATCCAACATTATCTGAAATCAACCCGCTGAATGACGTTAAGTCCAGAATGGTATCAGCGGGGTCAATGTCCGCAATGGGTCGTCTCCGGAAAGGCCGGTTCCAAGCCCCAAGCACCGAAAGCCGCAGCTCGCTCCAGCTCAACCACCTCAGGCTGTTCTCGCCGACATAGCCGTCATTCCCGGTGTCGGATTAGCTCCCCGAGAGCTGCCATACATTCAGGTACTCGCCGATGACGGCAACTGGCCGTAAGCGGGACGACTGCTTATGGTCGCGATTTGAAAGGAACTGCAAATCACTGCGCTAAACTGGTTGTGCAACTCGAGCTTTGCTAAGTCGGCAGTGGCAATGTCGAAGCACAACCAGATGATCGGGCGACGCGGCGAGAAGCTCTTCAGCTTGCTCTGCTCGGAAGCCGACGTGACCTGCAACAAGTCGAGCGAAGACGATTTCGGCTGGGATATGGCGATTGAGTTCCCGTTGAAGCCGCGGCTGGCTGTTGCACTCGACATGCAAAGTGGTCCGGTCGCCGCGCTCGTGCAGGTAAAGACCACCGAAGGGGCAACTCGGTCAGTGTCGATTAGCCTTGCAAATGCGCTACGCTATGCGAGTTCGCCGCTGCCAACCTTTGTGGTTCTCGTCGTATTGGGCGAAGATCGCCCGCGCTTCTTCGTAAAGCACGTCTGGACTCCACTGATGGCAGCTTGGCTGCGGATCGCACGTGAAGCCGATGCCGAAGGGAGGATCGATACCCACCACCAAAAAGTCTCCGTCGCATTCGACGATGCAGACGAGCAAAGCGATGGACTGCTTCCGTGGATCGAGACGCAAATCAGCGGTGTCTCATCGCCCTACGCTGCGGCGAAGACGCAGATCTTTAAGACCATCGGATTTGGGGAAACACGCGGTACCGCCAATATGACTTTTGCGATCCGCGGCGCCGACGATTTCCTCGAGCTGCAATTGGGTCTGATACCGCATATCGATGCCAGCCGCTTCGTCTACCGCAGTGAGCGCTTCGGGATCAGTGCTGGTCAGCCCGAAGTCGATCTGCGCGATGTGCGCATCTTCCTGACACCCCAAGGCCGCCCAGTCCTCCTTCGTGCATCCTTCCCCAATGGAGCCTCGATCACGGTTGCCGCTACGCTCTACAGTGCGGAGGACGGTGTGGCACGCGCTTGGCGTGTCGCGACGAAAAGCCTCGATATTGTCTACGGGCCGAATGGTCGTGTCCGAGCCAAGGCTAGTCTTCAAGCCAGTTCGGTAGAAAGCCTCGAAGAACTCGCGCTCTTCGTTAATCTCCAGGCAACTGCACCTAGCGCGAAGGTCTTCATCGAGGTGGACGTCAATGGTCAGCTGATCGACTTCGGTTACATCGAAATGCAGGGACAGCACCAGAGCGGCGGCTGGCCGTGGCTGGGCCTATCGATCGATGTGGTTCGACAAGTGGCCGCCGCCGCGGGCAAGTCCATGCCGGCAACGCCCCTCAATAGTTTCAATAGAGCCGCGTGGCAGCTGGAGATTATGTGCGCGCTCGCGAGCGAGCGCTACATGCGGCTGGATTTCACGCCGGAGCGCGGGATCCCGCCGAAATTCGCAGCGATGATCGCCTTTAGCTGTGCAGAAGTCGGCGACACAATGATCGGCGTCGTGGCTCGTCGGCCCATCATCAGGGACCAGCGCAAAAAGGGACGGCGCCAGATCGGGTTCGGGACCGCTCGTATCTTGCATGGTTTCGTGTGCAGCATCGCCGACTGGTCACCAGATCCGATCGAGCGGGCTTATGCCCGTCAGCTAGAAATCATGGCCGACGAAGGAGACATTCTCGCGCTTGGTGACTTACAGTCCGTCGCACGACAGGGGCCTGGAGACAAACCAATCAAGTCAGACCTGCCGAAAGAGCGCCGCGCTCCTTCCAGAAGCATGGGAAACCGACGCAATCTCATCGGTCGGTGATCGCCCGAATGGCGACCCTGGCTCAGGAGGAGCGACAAGCGGAAGTTGCCACACATTCGACAACTCGCGTTGGCGCGCGGGAACGGCGAGCGAGCTGCAACTACGAATGAGGTCGGTCGCAGCCGTCGACATGCGGAGAGTACGCGCATTAGCCGAAACACGCGTTCCCAAGCTTCTTGAAAGACTCGACGTTCGCCCTATGTTCATCATGTGTCGGGAGGGCGAGCTTGACTTTTCAAATCCTGTCCTTGTCAGGAGGCGGCTTTCTCGGCCTCTACAGCGCCGCCTTGCTTGCGGAGTTGGAAGAGCGGTCGGGCAAGCGCCTAAACGATTGCTTCGATCTGATTGCCGGCACGTCGATCGGAGGGATCGTTGCATTAGGCCTCGCGGCTGGACGCCCGGCAACGGCTATCCGAGACGCCTTTATCGAGCACGGGCCACGGATATTCCCCAACCTGCCCCCGAAATCGAAGGCGGCCTGGTTTGGGCGCTTCATGCGCAACGTCTCGGCCCCGCTCTACAGACCCGGCCCTCTGCGCCAGACGATTGAATATATTGTCGGCGCGGACACCTGCATGTCGGACCTCGGGCGTCCCGTCGTTATCCCCGCGGTTAATCTTACCAAGGGTGGACCCAAGGTCTTCAAGACTGGCCATCACGAACGGTTCGTGTTGGACTGGCAGCTGAGGGTGGCGGACGTGGCGTTGGCGACGTCGGCTGCGCCGACCTATTTCCCTGCGCACCGCATCGGAGACGAGCTCTATGCTGACGGGGGAATGTTCGCAAACTCGCCCGATATGATCGCGTTACATGAGGCCGAACAGTTTCTCGGTGTGAGTAGGGATGAGATCCACGTCCTGAGCATCGGGACCACGACCACCGATTTCGCCATATCGGCTGCGCTCGAGCCCGAGATGGGCGTTATTGGCTGGATGCGGAACCAGCGCCTTACCGATGCGATGATTGGATCGCAGCAGGCGCTCATCAATGACATGATGAAACACGTGCTGGCCGACCGCTATCTGCGAATCGATCGCCGCCAGGCCGATGAGCAGCGCCCCGTGCTGGCACTGGACGTGGCGACGCCCGAGGCGATCAGCAACCTCAAGGCTCTCGCGCGTGTTTCCTTCGCCGAGGTTTCTGCCAACCCGCGTCTACATGCGCTCCTAGAGCATGACGCTCCTCCATTCAGCTTCGTCAACGCCAAGATTTGAGGATCCGGATGTCCTGCGCCGCACGTCTTTTCAACTCGAAGTCTGACCAGACACTTTACTCCCGCATTACCCCCTCGAAGGACCAGTTCGCCACGCAGCAAGCGCGCTGGAATGACCTGGCCGACTTTCTGAAGTCGCGATTGAGGGAAGACACGGACTACCCGATGAGCACATGGCTGCAGGGGTCCTATAAGTTCGACACGCAAATTCGGCCGTGGAAGGCTGGCGCCGAGTTCGACATCGATCTCGGGCTGTACTTTGAATGGGCTGGCGACGACGAAGATGGTGACTACGACCCTGAAGGGTTCAAGCAGTTCGTTCAAAATGCGCTACTCGATTATGCGGACGACAAGGACAACGATGCCACCGGCGTCGCCGACCCGAAAGAACGGTGCTGCCGCATTTCGTTCAAGCCCGACTTTCATATCGACGTGCCCAGTTATCATCTCGACCGCGGGGCCGACCGTCGCGCCCTGGCCACGGAGACAAATGGCTGGGAAGCCAGCGATCCGAAGGCCATCTACAAGTGGTTCAAAGAACTGTTTGACAACGCGTCCGACCGCGCACTGCTCCGTCGGCTCGCCTGTTATGTGAAGATGTGGGCGGCGCTGAAGTTTGAGGAGGAGGCGCGCCCATCGTCGATCACTCTGACCGTTCTCGTGGGCGAGGCGATGGAGGATTTGGACTGGTCGGAGTCCGACGACGACGACGACGTCCTCGAAAGAGTCATCACCGTAGTTGCCGATCGTCTGGATGACAGCGCCGAGGTGCCCAACCCTGTAGACGCGAACGAGAACCTGAATCGGCTGAATGCGGATGCAACTGCAGAGCTTAGGTCGCGGCTACGCGACTTCGAAGATACTGCCCGCCGAGCAAACGCCGCGACCACAGAGGCGAATGCCGCTGAGATTTGGACGGAGGCCTTCGAACATTTCTTCCCGATGCCTGAGGATCTGGACGACGAAGAGGGAGAGGCTTCCGGCACCGTTGCCCAAGCCGAGACGGTTAAGGGCATGGCGCTGATGGCGTACGCATTCGACCCGCAGATTCGCGTACGCGCGGTTTCGAAGGATAATGAGAACTACGTGAAGGAGGGCATCAATTCGCTTGCCACAATCGTGAAGAACTGCACGATCCGCTTCGAACTGGTAAACGCCGGACAGCTGCCCGCCGGGTCCGCAGTCCGCTGGACGGTACGCAACCGCGGCCACGAGGCCTGGAACAAGAATGATATCGGGCACTACTCTGGCGACGAACACTTTTCGGACGAGCACTCCGAATACAACGGTAAGCACGCGATGGATCTGACCGTCTATCAATATGGGCGTATCATCGGTCGCCGTAGGGTCGAGATCAACGTGCGAGGCCAAGCCATGCCACCTCGTAACCTACCCAACAAACGCATATTTAGACGGCGATAGCGGCGGCTTCGAAGGAAACAACAGGGAGTTCCGAGCGTCGGCTATGGGGGCGCATGGCTGGCTATCTGGAATGTCCGTTATCCCAATTTGCGCTTCCGAAGCTGCCTTTCCGGATCGTCCGCCCCAGCGGACGAAGAACATCTGGTAGGCCTGCTGCCGAGGGCCTCATAACCTGAACTACTGAGATTGGAGGTGAGGGCCTGCGCGCTTATCTCTGATCCCCGCTACCGCCTAAAATAACTTCAACCCCCCGAACAGAACTTCGCCCAGTCCTCCATAAGCGAGCGGCGCTTCTCGAGGAGGTTGCCGCGCCGGTAGGCCGCCTCGGTCTTGTTGGTGACCATATGGGCAAGCGCTGCCTCGGCCACCTCGCCCTGGTATTGCGTCTCCTCGCTGACCCAGTCGCGGAACGCCGAGCGGAACCCGTGCACCGTGAACGGCTCCTTCATCTCCTTGAGCAGCTTGGTCAGCGTCATGTCCGAGAGCGGCTTGTCCCCCCTTATGCCCGGGAACACCACTGAGCGCCTGGCAATGCGCAGCTCCTGGCAGCGCTCGATGATCCGGATCGCCGGCTTCGTCAGCGGAACCACATGCTCGCGGTTCGCCTTCATCCGCTGCTTCGGGATGATCCAGAGCTTCGCCTCCAGATCGAACTCGTCCCAGGTCGCTCCCCGGACCTCGCCCGACCGCGCTGCAGTGAGGATCGCGAATGCGAGCGCGAACCGGCTGAAGCTCTCGCGCTGGCGCAGCTTGACCATGAAGGCCGGTACGTCGGGATAGGGCATGGCCGAGAAGTGCCCTTCCTTCTTCGGCTGCTTGGGAAGCCCCTTGGTGATCGCCCGCATCGGTGCCTCGCTCTGGCGGTATCCAGAGGCATAGGCCCAGTCGAGCACGGTACCGATGCGTTGCCTTACCCGGCGGGCCGTCTCGGGTTTGCTGAGCCAGATCTCCGCCAGCACATGCCTGATCATCGGGCCGGTGATGGCATTGACCTGGATATGGCCGATCATCGGGAAGACATACATCTCGAGTGTCCGCAGCCATTGCTGTTCGTGCTTCTCGTTGCGCCAAGTCTTGCGATAGGCCTCCAGCACCTTGAGCGAGGTCTCCTTGAAGGTGGGGATGCCCTGCGCCTTGTGCCGCTCGAAGGCCGGGTCGAGGCCCATCTCCACCCATGTGCGAATCTCCTGCGCGCGTTCGCGCGCCAGCTTGAGCGACACTTTTTTCGCACTGCCGAGGCCGAAATCGTGGCGGAGGCCGTTTTTCTGGACCCGGCAGACCCAGCTTTTCGAACCGCTGGGCTGGACGACCAGCATCAGCCCGTCACCATCATGCAATTTGCCCGGCCGCGTGGCGGCTGCGACACCTGTCCTGGAGAGCTTGCCCATGGCCTGATTTTCCCACACTCCTTCCACATTTTCCAATTTGGACGCCGATGAACCGGCATGGATGTGTGGGGAAGAAATCCGACGTAACCCAATGAAAGAATTGGGCTATTTCCGGATTTTCATGGCTGTGGGTGGATCAGGCGGTGGCGGAGACGGAGGGATTCGAACCCTCGATAGGATTACTCCTATGGTTCCTTAGCAGGGAACTGGTTTCAGCCACTCACCCACGTCTCCGGGTCGCACTGGCGAGGGGCGGCCTATAACGAGGGGCAGGGGGCGCTTCAAGTGGGCTGCGCGCTTCATGGCAACTTCCTGCCATACAGCCCGTTTTCGATTCGGTTCGCCGTAAATCGGACTCGCCCTGCCGCGCATTCATTGCCGCTTCAGCCGCAGGGGATTCTTCTCGCCCCCGCAAAGGCCTGATCGCATGAAAGAGGGGTATCGGCCCATGATGAAACAACTCGCCGCACATTGCCGGCGCCACGCCGCGGCCGTCACGCTCGGCCTCGCCGCCGCTTGCGCCGCCACGCCGATCGCCGCCCAGGGCATCCAGACGGTCGATCCCGACGCCGTGATCGACGGCGACCTGGCCCAGCCGCAGCCGGCGCCCGAAGCGCCGGCGCAAACGCCGCAGGGCAACGATGCCGATAGCGGCTATTACGTCCCCTACGAGGATCCCGCGCTCGATCAGCCATCGACGGTCGATCAGGACGCCACGCAAACCGGCCCGCAGATCGCCTACGCCGATACCGCGCCGGGCGCGGCGCCGGCGGCCCAGCAGCCCGCCGCGCAGGATGAGAGCACCACTTACAAGAAGGACGACCTGATCGGCGCGGCCGAGGGGCTGTTCGGCAAGGGTGCCAAGGGCCTGGCCGGGATCATCGAGGATATCCTCGCCAAGCAGGGCGAGCCCAATGGCTATATCGTCGGCCGCGAGGCGGGCGCTGCCTTCATCTTCGGCGCGCGCTATGGCTCGGGCACGCTCTATCACAAGGTGGAGGGCGAAATGCCGGTCTATTGGACCGGCCCTTCGATCGGCTTCGATGCCGGCGCCAATGCCGGCAACACCTTCGTGCTGGTCTATAACCTCTACGACACCGAGGAGCTTTATGAGCGCTATCCGGCGGGCGAAGGGCAGGCCTATCTGGTCGGCGGATTCAACGCCAGCTACCTGCGCAAGGGCGATGTGGTGCTGATCCCGGTCCGCGTCGGCGCGGGTCTGCGGCTGGGCATCAATGCCGGCTATATGAAATTCTCGAAGAAGCAGCGCTGGCTGCCCTTCTGAGGTCGCAAAGCCGAGGCGGCGGAAAACCGCCATTTGTTGCTTGCTAGCTGCGCTCATGCCCGGCATGAGCGCCGCGCCATGCTGGACAGACTCGAACAACAGCCGCCCGATGCGCTGCTAGCGCTGATCAAGCTCTATGAGGCCGATTCCCGGCCCGACAAGATCGACCTCGGCGTCGGCGTCTATCGCACCGGACAGGGCGAAACGCCCGTCTTCGGCGCGATCAAGGCGGCCGAGAAGAAGCTGGTCGAGGAGCAGGACACCAAGGCCTATCTCGGGCCCGAGGGCGATATGGGCTTCGTCCATGCGCTGATGCCGCATATCTTCGGCAAGGACGCCACCAATGGCGGCCGGATCGAAGGGATGCAGACGCCGGGCGGCACCGGCGCGGTGCGCCTGGCCGTGGCGCTGGCCAAGCGTTCGGGCATTGCCCGCATCCTGATGGGTACGCCGAGCTGGCCCAACCATGCGCAGATCCTCGCCGATCTCGGCGTGGAGCTGGTTCCCTTCGCACATGCCGCCGCGGATGGCACCGCCGATCTCGATGCGCTGAAGGCGGCGCTGGCCGATGCGGGCGAGGGCGATGCGGTGCTGCTGCATGGCTGCTGCCACAATCCGACCGGCATCGATTACACAAACGAGCAGTGGGACGAGATTGCGGCCCTCCTGGGAGGCAGCGCTGTGCTGCCGATCGTGGACCTCGCCTATCAGGGCCTCGGCCACGGGCTGGAAGAGGACGCCTATGGCGCGCGGGCCGTGCTCGCCGCCGTTCCCGAAGCGCTGGTCGCCTATAGCTGCGACAAGAATTTCGGCCTCTATCGCGACCGGGTCGGCGCGCTTTACGTGCAGGCCAAGGCGCAGGACGGGCTCGGCGCGATCCTCTCCAACGGCGCGGCGCTGGCCCGCGCTGCCTGGTCCATGCCGCCCGATCACGGCGCGGCGGCGGTGCGGCTGGTGCTGCGGGACGGCGCGCTTACCGAGCAATGGCTGGACGAGCTGGACCAGATGCGCGCGCGCATCCGCCAGGTGCGCGCTGCGCTGGCCGATGCCAGAACGGCGGGAGCCGTCGATCTGACGCCGCTCGGCATCCAGAACGGCATGTTCGCCATGCTGCCCGTCAGCAAGGAACAGGTGCAGGTGCTGCGCGAGGATCACGGCATCTACATGGCGGGCTCGGGCCGCATCAACGTGGCCGGGCTCACCATGAACAACCTGCCCAAATTCATCGCCGCCCTGGCGGAGGTGACCGGCTGACGTGAACAGGCAGCCGGTCCTTGAGGGGGAGCGGCTCTGGCTGAGGCCGCTCGAGCCGAACGATTGGGACGCGCTTTTCGAGATCGCGTCCGATCGCGAGCTGTGGGCGATGCACCCTTCGCATGATCGCTGGCAGGAGCCGGTGTTCCGCGCCTTCTTCGAGGATGCGCTGGCCAGGGGCGGGGCGCTGGCCGTGGTCTGCAAGGCGAGCGGGGCGGTGATCGGCACTTCGCGGTTCCAGGAATACGATCCCGCCGGCGAAGGCCAGGTGGAGATCGGCTGGAGCTTCATCGCGCGGCCCTATTGGGGGCTCGGCTACAATGCCGAATTCAAGCAGCTCATGCTCGAATATGCTCTTCGCCATGTGGATCGCGTCATCTTCCGGGTCGGCGCGGAAAATGAGATTTCGCGCCGGGCGATGGCTAATATTGGCGGCCGGCTGACCGGCGAGACCTTCATGGCCGATCGCGCCGACGGGCCGATGGAGCATGTCGTCTTCGAGATCACGCGGGAGCAGTTCCAGCGCGGCCCGCTTGCCCGATAGTGGCGCCCGGCTGGAGCCCGATCGCTTTCCCGGGCATTAGGAACGCATGATCGCATTCCTGGACTTCGAGGCTTCCTCCCTTTCCGAACGCAGCTATCCGATCGAGGTGGCCTGGGTCTTCGAGGATGGAAGCAGCGAGGCCCATCTCATCAGGCCCGCCCCGAAATGGGAGGAATGGGACCCGGATGCCGAAGCGATCCATGGCATTCCCCGCGCGGAACTGCTGCGGGACGGGCAGCCGCATGCCGAAGTGGCGCAGCGCATGGTGGAGGTGCTGACCGGCCACCAGCTCCATGTCAGCGCGCCCTCATGGGATGGCAAATGGCTCAGTGCCTTGCTGCGCGCGGCCGACCTTCCGCGCCACGCGCTGCGGCTGCGCGACACCGACCTGCTGCTGGTAGAGACGGCAAAGGCGATTCTCGCGCCGGTGATCCCGGCGGCGGAATTGCTTCACGCGGTGGAGAGCCTGCTGACGCTGACCGATGTTCGCGAGCGGCGGGGGCCGCCGGCGCATCGCGCATTGGCCGATGCCGAGGGCGAAAGGCAGCGCTGGCTGGATGTCCGCCAGGCCGCGCTGGATGCCGTGGAACGGAAAGGCGCCGCGGAGTAAGCGCGCGGCGCTGCTATTGGTCGCTCTCGTCCTGCGTTGCCGCCGTTTCGGCATCCGCTTGCGGAGCATTGGTTTTCTTGGCGGCTTCTTCCGCCGCTTCTTCGCGGGCGATTTCCGCTTCCATCGCATCGACATCCAGCCCGGTGGCCCGGCCCAGCGCGCGGTAGAGATCCTTGCGCCGTTCCTCGGCGGCGGCGAGTTGCGCCTCGCGCTCTTCCTTGCGCTTCTGGTTCTCCCGGTTGGAGGCGATGATCTCGGCCTCGGTGCGGGTGGGGTCGAACGTGCTGATATAGGTGATGCGCGGCTTGGGCGGATCGGCCAGCTGGCTCGGCGGAATGAACAGCAGCATCAGTCCGGTGGTCGCCGCGATGGAGACGGCGAGCACGCGCCAGCGATGCGGATTGTCGCGCCAGACGGAGGCGAAATCCGAAACCGCGCCGCTCGGGGATACGTTGCGCCAGAAGTTCATGCGCCGAAGATAGGCGCCGTTGCGCGTTTACGCCAGCCCATCGCCTTGATCCGGAAAGCGTCGCCTCAGCCGAAGGCGGCGTAGAGGCCGCGCCCTTCGCGCTTCAGCCAGCGGTCGGCAGCTTTCAGATCGCCCTCGAACAGCTCGCCGAGCAGCGCGTGGAAAGCCGGCGAATGGTCGAAATGCACCAGATGCGCGACTTCATGGGCGACGACCGAGCGGCGCACATGATCGGGCGCCTGCACCAGCCGCCAGTTGATGCGGATGCAGCGCTTGCCCGAACAGCTGCCCCAGCGCCTTTGCGCGCGCGACAGGCGCAGTTCCGGCAGGTCCAGCCGCGCCTGCGCGCAGTAATGCGCCAGATCGGTTTCGAGCAGGCGCAAAGCTTCGCCCTCCAGCCAGCGGCGCAGACGCGCGGGCAGCGTCTCCTGCGCGCCGCCGAGCCGCAGGCCGGCGCCGATCCGTTCGGGCTTGCGCGGGTGTTTCGCGTCCCACTCGATCGCCAGCATCTCGCCGCGAAACAGCAGCGTGCCCCCCGGTACCGGCGGCGCGGCTTGTGGGATGGCGGCAAGCTGGCGTTCGAGCCAATCGCGGCGGCTCTTCACGAATACCAGCGCATCCACCGTGCGGCCCCATTGCGGCAGGGTGATGCGCACTTCGCTGCCGTCCGGCGCCAGCCGCATGGTCAGCCGCCTGGCGCGCGCGTGGCGGCGGATGGCGATCGGCAATTCGCGCGCGCCGATGGTCACGCTGGGATGCTGCATTTCCTGCCGCAGCCAGTCGATCATCCGCGCTCCCATTCGACGATATGATGTTCGAGCGGGCCCGCCTCGGTCTCGCTCACCACCCGCCCGGCGACGCTGGCCCCGGCGCGGTGCATCGCGTCCTTGCTGCCCGTCAGCAGATAGTGCCAGCGCGGCAGCGGTTGCCCCCTCGATCGGCGGACATAGGCGCAGCTCTCCGGCAGCCAGTGCACCTGCTGCACCAGCCGTGGGGTCAGCCGCAGGCAATCGGGCACGAAGGCCTTGCGATGGCGATAATCCTTGCAGCGGGCGGTGGCCGGGTCGAGCAGCTTGCAGGCGACATTGGTTTCGGCGATCGCGCCGGTCTCGTCATCCTCCAGCTTGTGCAGGCAGCAGCGGCCGCAGCCGTCGCACAGCGCTTCCCACTCGTCGCGCGAGAGCGCCTCCAGCGGCAGCTCCCAGAAGCGCTCCCTCAACTCACCCATTTTTCCAGTTCCGCGGTCACCGCAGCGGGGCCTTGGTCGGTCGGCAGCAGCGCGATCGGCTGGCCCTCGCGGCCGAACAGGTAAGTCGCGCTGCTATGGTTCATCAGATAGCCGCCCTCTTCGTTCACTTCGCCCTTCTCGTGATAGACGCTGAAGGCCTTGGCCGCGGCGTCCACCTGTTCCTGCGTGCCGGTGAGGCCGATCAGATCGTCGGAAAAGGCGTGGGTGAACTCGCCCACCACTTCGGGCGTATCGCGCTCGGGATCGACCGAGATGAACATCGGCGCGACCTGCGCGGCCAGCTCCGGCTTGTCCTTCTTGAATTGCGCGAAACCGCGCATGAAGCGGGCGACATCCGTCGGGCAGACATCCGGGCAATAGGTGTAGCCGAAATAGACGATCCGGTATTTGCCGTCGAAATCGCTCCAATGCACGGTCTTGCCGGTGCTGTCGGTCAGTTCGAAGGGGCCGCCGATGGACGCTCCCGCGAGCGGCCCGTCCTCCGCCGGCAGCGCTCCCTGGTTTCCACATGCGGACAGGAGAGCGAGGGCGAAACTGGCGGCAAGCGCGCCTTTGAAGGGCTTGAACATGGCGTGACGGTTCATGCTCTGCTAACGGGCGTGGGGCAAGGGGGCAGTCCGTTCGAATGGGCGGCCTGCCCGAGTTTTCTGGTGAAAGAGGTTGTTCGAATGCCCTGGGATATGGTCCGCAAACTGATAGCCGCAACGGTGGCGGCGCTTGCGCTGGCATCGGCGATGCCGGCTTCGGCGCAGCAATATTCCGATGGCTACAAGTTCCTCAAGGCCGTGAAGGACAAGGATGTCACCAAGGCCAACGAGCTGCTGCAGGAACCGGGATCGACCGTGATCAATGCGCGCGATCTTTCGACCGGCGAAAGCGCGCTGCATTTCGCCGTGAAATCGCGCGACCTGGTCTGGGTAAACTATCTCACCACCCGCGGCGCCAATCCCGACATTGCCGACAAGAAGGGGGTCACGCCGCTGATCCTGGCGTGCCGGATGGGCTTCATCGATGCGGTGCAGGCGCTGGTGGATGCCGGGGCGAGCGTGGACGAGCCCAACAAGGCCGGTGAAACGCCGCTGATCTCGGCCGTGCATGCGCGCGACATCGCCTTGATGCGCGTGCTGCTCAAGGCCGGGGCCAATCCCGACCGGTCGGACAATTCCGGCCGCACCGCGCGTGATTATGCCCAGCTGGACGGCGAAAACAGCCGGACGTTGGCGGAGATCGAGCGAAGCGCGAAATCGGCCGAGGAGCGCAAGGCCGAGGAAGATGCGAAGTCCGAAGTTTACGGGCCGAGTTTCTGACCGTGGCGGCGGATGATCGCACACTCGAGGAATTGCGTCTCGCACTGGCGCCGCGCATCGCCCGGGCCGCCGTGTTCGATGGCTGGACCGCGCAGGCGCTGGAACAGGCGGCCATTGCGGAAGGCGTCGAGCCGTCCGTTGCGCGTCTCGCCTTTCCGGGCGGCGCGATGGACATGATCGCCGGCTGGGTCGCTTCGGTCGACGCCAGGATGCAGGATGCCTTCGCTGGCGGTTCGCTGGGCAATATGAAGATCCGCGAACGGATCCGCGCGCTGGTGCAGTTCCGGCTCGATGCGGTGGCGGGTGAGGAAGAGGCGCTACGCCGCGCGCTGGCGATCCAGGCCATGCCGCAAAATCTGGCGCGCAGCCTCAAGCTCGGCTGGCACAGCGCTGACCTGATGTGGCGGCTCGCCGGCGATACGGCGACCGATTACAACCACTATACGAAGCGTGCGATACTGGGCAGCATCTATGCTGCAACGCTGGCGGTATTCGTCGAGGATAAGAGCGAGGAAAAGGCCGAGACGCGCGCCTTCCTCGATCGCCGGATCGATGGGGTGATGAAGTTCGAGAAGGCCAAGGCGCAAATGCTGACCGGCCGCGAACATTTCGATGTCGCCCGCTTTCTCGGCCGGTTGCGTTATCCGGCGCGATAAAAGTCTAATGCGAACCAGTTGCAAATAACCCGGGTCTCTGGCACCGCGCATCTGTGATTCCCGCCATGACCCTCGACCAGCTTCCGCGCCTCCATCGTGCCGAGATTCTCTCGGTCGATTGGGACCTTCTCGCTCCCGAAGAGGGCAAGCGCCTGCGCGCGCTCGGCATAGATAAAGGCGCGCAGGTGGCGATCGCCCATCGCGGCATCTTTGCCGGGCACGATCCGATCTCGCTGGAAATCGGCCGGATGACGGTCGCCCTGCGCCGCGCCCATGCCAAGGCGATGACGGTGAGGGAGCTATGACCCGGCTGCGCACCGCCGCGCTGGTCGGCAATCCCAATTCCGGCAAGAGCGCGCTGTTCAACGCGCTGACCGGCGCGCGGCAGAAGATCGCCAATTATCCGGGCGTCACCGTGGAGCGGAAGGCGGGGCGCATGTTCCTGCTTTCGGGCGAGCCTGTGGAGCTGATCGACCTTCCCGGCTCCTATGCGCTCGATGCGTCGAGCCCGGACGAGGAAGTGACGCGCCGCGTCGTGCTCGGCGAATTCCCCGGCGAAGTGGTGCCCGACGTGCTGATCGTGGTGCTGGATGCCGCCAATCTCGAACAGCACCTGGTCTTCGCGCAGGAGCTGATCGAGCTCGGCCGTCCGGTCGTGGTCGCGCTCAACATGGTCGACCTGGCCGAGCGGGACGGGCTGGTGATCGATCCCGCCGCTCTCGAGCAGGCGCTCGGCGTGCCGGTGATCTCGACCGTCGCCGTGCGCAAGCGCGGGCTCGACGAATTGCGCGGCGCGATCTCTTCGGCCGAGGCCAGGGCGGAGCGCGATCCGCACCGCCACCCCCGGCCGCATATCACCCTGCCGGAAAGGCGGCTGGCGGCGCGCAATATCGCCAAGGGCGCGATCCTCTCCGAAACCGCGCAGCACCGCATCCATGCCAGTCTCGACAAGCTGTTGCTGCATCCCTGGCTCGGCCCGCCGATCCTGTTCGCGCTGCTGTTCGTGATCTTCCAGGCGGTGTTCGCCTGGGCCGATCCGCTGATCGACCTGCTCGACGGTTCGGTCGGCGCGCTGATCGATTTCGCCAATGCGCATCTGCCGGGCGGCTTCCTCACGGATTTGCTGACCCAAGGCGTGCTCGCCGGTGTCGGCTCGGTGGTGGTGTTCCTGCCGCAGATCGTGATCCTGTTCGCCTTCATCCTCATCATGGAGCAATCGGGCTATATGGCCCGCGCCGCCTTCATCATGGACCGGCTGATGGCCTATGTCGGCCTATCGGGCCGCAGCTTCATCCCGCTGCTCTCCAGCTTCGCCTGCGCCATTCCCGGCATCATGGCGACCCGCGCCATCGCCGATCCGAAAGACCGGCTGACCACGATCCTGATCGCCCCGCTGATGACCTGTTCGGCGCGGCTGCCGGTCTACGCGGTGATCATCGGCGCGGTGATTCCCAGCCGCACGGTCGCCGGCGTCGTCGGCCTGCAGGGGCTGGTGCTGTTCGCGCTCTATGTCGCCGGGATCATCGGCGCGCTGGTCGCCGCGCTGGTGCTGCGGCGCACGGTGACCAAGGGCGCGGCGTCCGGCTTCATCATGGAAATGCCGCGTTACCAGTGGCCGCCGCTGCGCGACCTGCTGATCGGCCTGTGGCAGCGCGCCTGGGTGTTTCTGCGCCGCGCGGGCACGATCATCTTCACGGTCACCGTGGTGCTGTGGCTGCTGCTCAGCTTCCCCAAGGCCGGGCCGGGCGAGGACCAGGTGGATGCGAGCTTCGCCGGCAAGATCGCCAATGGCCTCGCCGTGGTGGTGGAGCCGATCGGTTTCGACCGCGATATGGCGCTTTCGCTGATCCCGGCCATGGCCGCGCGCGAAGTGGCCGTCTCCTCGCTGGCGACCACCTATGCCGTCTCCACCGATGACGAGGAGCAGGAAGCCGTGGCGCTGCAGGACCAGCTGGCCGCGCGCTGGACGCTGCCGATGGCGCTGGCCTTCCTCGCCTGGTTCGTCTTCGCGCCGCAATGCCTTTCCACCATCGCCGTGGCCCGGCGCGAGACCAATGGCTGGAAATGGCCGCTGGTCATGCTCGGCTATCTCTTCGCGCTGGCCTATATCTTCGCCGGCCTGACCTTCTGGATCGCCACCGCGGCCGGGTTGTAGGCGGTTTTTCGCGCGAAGACGCCAAGGCGCAACGAGATCGCACTTGCGGCGAAGCCGCTCTGAAAATCTCGGACGGATCACATCGGTCGAAGGTGCGGATGAAAGCGGCTTCGCCGCAATCACCCCATCTTGGCGCCTTCGCGTCTTGGCGCGAAAAAACCCTTCCACGATTGTGGAAGCGCCGCCGCTGAACACTGGCGACCGCCCGCCCCATCCGATAAGCCGAACGCCAATCCAAGAGAGGAAAGCGATTCCATGGCCGGCAGCCTCAACAAAGTCATGCTCATCGGGAACCTGGGTGCCGACCCGGAAATCCGCAGCTTCCAGAATGGCGGCAAGGTCGCCAATCTGCGCATCGCGACGTCCGAGACATGGAAGGACCGCAACACCGGCGAGCGGCAGGAACGCACCGAATGGCACACGGTGGCGATCTTCTCCGAAGGGCTGGTGGGCGTGGTCGAACGCTTCCTGCGCAAGGGCAGCAAGGTCTATATCGAAGGCCAGCTGCAGACCCGCAAATGGCAGGACCAGAGCGGCAATGACCGCTACTCCACCGAGATCGTGATCCGCGGCCTCAACGGCACGCTGACCATGCTCGACGGCGCCCAGGGCGGCGGCGGAGGCGGTGGTGGCGGCCAGCGCGGCGGCGGTGGCGGCGGCTGGAACCAGGGCGGCGGATCCTCGGGCGGCGGCGGGGGCGGCGGCTCCTGGGGCCAGACCGGCGGCGGCGCGTCGGGCGGATCGGGCGGCGGCTCCAATTACGGCGACGATCTGGACGACGATATCCCGTTCTGACGGCTCGTTTCGCCGCAAGCCAGCCACGGCTGGAACACATGGAACACTGTCCTGACCCAAGAAATCCCGGGCCGCTTTCGCGTGACCCGGGCAAGGGGCGTTGTTCGCCGGAAGCACAGGCTTCGCGGGGCGGACAGCAGCAACGACGATGGCAAAGAGCGGTGGGACTTCTTGCGCCGAGGGGGTGGGTGTAGGGAAGCGCGGGTCTACCTTGCGCCTTCATTTCGGTCATTCTTGGGCTCTCCGATGGAGCCCATAAACATCTTTCGTTGAAAGATCATAATTCGCTGGTCTAAGCCACACTCAGAACTAATCTAATACTGCTCTTTTGCGCTCGAGGCCTCATGGCAAACCTAGACATATTTGACGAACTCGAAGAAGCTGAAGAGGAGCTTTCCTATGCGGACGAGAGCGATGAATCTCCTCCTTCAGACATCGTTGCCTTCAATGAACTCCGCTCATGCGCTGACCTGTACCGTCTGCATGATGCAGGCCAATTGGAAATAAAGCCGGAATATCAGCGCGATGTTGTATGGCAACCTGCCGAGCAAACACGGTTTATCGATTCACTTGCAAAGCAGCTGCCAATTCCAAGTATGTGTTTAAGTCTAGATTATAAAACGGATAAGCGCCAAGTTGTTGACGGCCTACAAAGGATGTCTTCTATAATAAATTTTTTATCTAAAAGTGATTGGCGCCTATCAAATCTCCCAGACATAGACAAGAGAATATCCAATAAGACAGTAGAATATGTAAAGCGAGAATACCCTGAGATATATTCTCGGATTGAAAATACTACAATACCAGTCACTGTATTGCGATGTGATCTTTCGAAGCGTTCACATCAGGAGTATCTCTTCACGATCTTCCATCGCCTGAATAAAGGCGGGTTAAAATTGACAAATCAAGAGATTAGAAATTGCATTTACAGTGGTAATTTTAACAACATGTTGCGATCTCTTGTTGCATCAAATGAATATACCGTCCTAATGTCCATTGATCCGGAGAAAAAATATCGCTTTTCAAACGAAGAGCTTATTCTTCGGATACTTGCCTTTTCCGAAGATCATTCAAAATACAAAGGCCCCCTTTCAAAGTATTTGAATGCATATATGTCAACGCACCGGAATGATAACGCCGGAGAAATTGAAGAGACTGCGGAGAGGTTTCAGCGCGTTATGGAGGTCGTCTATCAAAAGGCCCTTCAGGAAGAGCCGATGCCTAGGCTAAGCAAAGCAACGATCGAGGCGATCTTTGTAGGAGTGTATCGTAATCTAGAAGCGCTTATCGCCGCACCGGCTCAAATCGTCAGAGATCGCTACCTAGCGTTACGCAACGATCAATTGTTCAGTGTTGAAGCGTTGAAGGAGGGTTTGGCTGCAACTGAACGCGTTAAGGGGCGTCTAGACCGAGCCGTTGAAATTTTTGCAGTGTAATGATTACCTCGAAGCGCATTGAGAAGACGCTTAATTTTCTCGACGCTGAATACAATAAGAGTTTACTTAATGGCGATCAGGAGATCCCAATACTCTTCGCAAAAATGGCTATATTGGAGTATTGTGGTTGGCTTGAGCTAACATTCGACGAGATCGCACGAAATTGCGTACGGCGTAAGCTGCGGACATTTGCGGCGAGGAAAGTGCTCGAAGATAAAATAACGACAACACATGGCTTCACATATAAAGATAACGTCCGTCCACTCCTAATATACGGCCTTGGCGCAATTAAGCTGAAGAGAATTGAGGCCAAACTCAACAGGAATGGTGATCTCACAAGGTTGAAATCCAATCTTGGGAATATGAATAAGGCCCGCCGTGAGGCAGCTCACACATTCACATCGGGCAGAACATCGCGGTTCGATGCGCCGTCAGCGACCATATCAAATTTCAGAAGTACTGGGCCAGTTCTTCTTAAATTTTGGCAACTTGTTTGTGAGGACTAGTTGCTGCTTTTCGATGGCCTCGATTCTAAACCGCAGACGTGTTGCTGCCTCTAGAAATATGGGCTTTCCTGATGCGTTAATCACAACCTGTCGTTACGTTCCCTGTCAAAACACATCTTTGCAATTATATATAACGCACAAAGCGCTGGCACGGTTACTACATGTAAATACCGCGGTGGCGATAACCGTGAAATGAATGCAATCGACCCCATCCACGCATCACTACCATCCGAATCGTTTGACGCTGCGCGAGAAGCGGTGACGGTTTGGCGAGGTCGGTGTTTGGATTTGTTCGCCCGAAGCGAGGCGGCTGTCACGGAAACTTTGCTCGCCCTTGCTGCAGACGACAGGCTGGGTGCGTCGATCAAACTGCCGCACCTCGTTGGCCAGCGGTATGATGCGCTTGCGCGCGCGTTAAGGCCGGGAGGCCCACTGGCTGACGAAGGCCGGGTTGCTGCCGCCCTTGAGGCTTTTCGGCAGCACGATGACTTGCGGACCATGATTACCCACGCGGTATTCACTGTCACGCTTGATCGTCATGGACACTGGTACTTGATCGCTCGCTTGCTTGCGCTTCGGTCCGGTCGTGAATGTCGAAGGGACTTTGTGTTAGAAGAGCGCGAAGCTGCGAAGATCTTGAGCCAACTCGAAAAGGACTGCAGCTGTTTGAGATCGACGCTCGGCCAACTCCGTAAGTCCGGCTCCCGCCCTAAAAGCCCGCCCTAGTCCTTCTTCAACGCCGCCAGCGCCGCAGCCAGCGGCCCGTTCGCGGCCTCGCCATCAAGCCCCGCTTCCTTGCGCGCCTGTTCGGCATTCGGGCCGGTCGCATAGGGATCGATCGCCAGCGCCAGGCTTTGCGCCACGGCTTCGCCGAGGTCGAAGCTGGTACCCGTGTATGGAATCTCGTCGAGGTCTTCCTCCTCGAGTTCCACTTCCTCTTCTTCGATGGGGCGTTCGGGCACGAAGCGGAAGGCGAGCGGTTCCTTGATCGTCACCGGCAGATCGTCGCCCGAAACGGCGCAGCTCTGCACGATATCGGCCGAGAGCGTGCCTTTCACATCCACGGTCTCGCCATCCGCTTCGAGCAGCAATTCGGCTTCGAGCCGGTGGATCGCGACGAGGCCGAATCGCTCGGCCAGCGCGGCGCGCTCTGCCTCGTCGGCGGCGAGCTTCACCGGCTGGTCGGTGATCTGCCGCCGGTCGAAGGGGCGGGGGAATTCGGGCGCGGTCATGCGTCGATCCGGCCCGCGAGCAGGTCTTCCGGCGCGATCATCTCCAGCCGCGCGGCAAAGGCGCGCAGGTCGCGCGCCAGCGCATCGGGCGCGCTGCCGGCGGTGAAGCTGACATTGCGGGAGAGCGTTTCGCCAAGCGCGGCATCGTCGCCGCCGGCCAGCGCTTCGCGCAGCGCGCCGAGCCTGCCGCCGAGCACGGAGACGAGCCTGCCGATATGCTTGCCCACCACCATGTCGCCCACGCCGCTCTGGCGCAGCTGGCCGTCCATGTCCTCCACGAACAGCTCGGTCAGCAGGGCCGATGCGGGGGCGGTTTCCTCCTCCCGCTCCATCCGCAGCAGCACCAGCGAGAGCACGGCCACGATCATGTCGAACCGGCCGGCGACCGTGTCCGCCACCCCGTCATCCGCATACCATTCGCGGCTGCGCGAAACCTCCACCACGCGGTGCCATAGCGGGCGCATTTCCTCGCGCGGATCGGGGCGGGTGCGGAACAGGCGGGTGATCACGGACATCGGCAGCGGGCGCTTTCCATTCAGCGGCTATTCAATGCCCCGCCGCCAAGCGGCATTGCATGGCGGGGCGGCAGCCCTTAAGGCTCGCCGCCGATATAGGCGCAGCATCGGGCTTGGCAATCGCCGCGCTCGCCCTGCGCGGGTTTGGAGATTTGGAACGGATGGTCGGCACGCGAAGGATCGCAGCGGTGATGGCAGCGGCAGCGCTGGCCAGCGGCTGCAGCTCGATTACTAATCATCGCGGTTTCATTGCCGACGAGATCCTGATCGCCTCGGTCCAGCCGGGCGTGGACAACCGCATGTCGGTGGAGCGTACGCTCGGCCGGCCGACCTTCACCAGCGAGTTCGGCGAGCCGGTGTGGTATTATGTCGGCAGCACCACCGCGCAGGCGCCGTTCACCACGCCCAAGATCACCCAGCAGACCGTGCTGGCCGTGCGTTTCGATGCAAACGACAATGTGAAGTCGATCGATCGCACCGGCATGGAAGAGGTCGCGCATATCCGGCCCGATAGCGACAAGACGCCGACCTTGGGCCGCGATCGCGGCCTGCTGGAAGACCTGTTCGGCAATATCGGCCAGGTCGGCGCGGGCGGGGCCGCCGGCGCGGGCGGCGCCGGGCCGGGCAGCTGATCCGCGCGCCGCGCTTGCTTGAAGCGCGGGCGCTCTTCTCCCATATGCCCGGCATGGAAGAGATGCGGGCAAGCCACGGCCTGGTACAGTGGCACGGGACGACCATCATCGGCGTCAGCAAGAACGGCAAGACCGTGATCGCCGGGGACGGGCAAGTCTCCATGGGCAATACGGTGATGAAGCCCAATGCGCGCAAGGTTCGCCGCATTGGCGAAGGCGGCAAGGTGATTGCCGGTTTCGCCGGCGCCACGGCCGATGCCTTCACCCTGTTCGAACGGCTCGAGCGCAAGCTGGAGCAATATCGCGGCCAGCTTCTGCGCGCCGCGGTGGAGCTCGCCAAGGACTGGCGGACCGACAAATATCTCCGCAATCTCGAAGCGCTGATGATCGTCGCCGATGCGGACAGCCTGCTGGTGCTGACCGGCAATGGCGACGTGCTCGAACCCGAAGGCGGGATCACCGCGATCGGATCGGGCGGCAATTACGCGCTGGCCGCCGCCCGCGCACTCGACGCCTATGAGGAGGATGCCGAGACCATCGCCCGCAAGGCGATGCAGGTGGCCGCCGATATCTGCGTCTTCACCAATGGCAATGTGACCGTCGAAACGCTCTGATCCCGTTTGCATCACGCATCCGGCATCCCTCGCACTGAACAGAAGAAAATGAACGAAACACTCACTCCCAAGGCGATCGTCGCCGCACTGGACGAGCATATTATCGGCCAGGCCGAAGCCAAGAAGGCGGTGGCCGTGGCGCTGCGCAATCGCTGGCGGCGGATGAAGCTGCCGCCCGAACTGCGCGACGAGGTGACGCCGAAGAACATCCTGATGATCGGCCCCACCGGCTGCGGCAAGACCGAGATCAGCCGCCGCCTGGCGAAGCTGGCCGATGCGCCCTTCGTGAAGGTGGAAGCGACCAAGTTCACTGAGGTCGGCTATGTCGGCCGCGACGTGGAGCAGATCGCCCGCGACCTGGTGGAAGAGGCGATCCGGCTGGAGAAGGAGCGCCGCCGCGAGGCCGTGCGCGAAAGCGCCAGCAAGGCGGCGATGGAGCGGCTGCTCAATGCGCTGGTGGGCGATAGCGCCTCCGAAGCGACGCGCGAGAGCTTTCGCGAGCGGATCGTCCAGAATGCGATGAACGATGTCGAGGTGGAGATCGAGGTGGAGGAAGCCCCCTCCATGCCGATGGATATCCCCGGCATGGGCGGCAATGTCGGCATGATCAACCTGTCCGACATGATGGGCAAGGCCTTCGGCAAGACGCCGACAAAGCGCCGCAAGCTCAAAGTCCCCGATGCGTGGGACAAGCTGGTGGACGAGGAAGCCGAGAAGCGCATGGACCAGGACGATGTCGCCCGGGTCGCGCTGGCCAATGCCGAGACCAACGGCATCGTGTTCCTGGACGAGATCGACAAGATCGCCGTCAGCGATGTGCGCGGCGGATCGGTCAGCCGCGAAGGCGTGCAGCGCGACCTGTTGCCGCTGATCGAAGGCACCACGGTCGCCACCAAATACGGCCCGATGAAGACGGACCATGTGCTGTTCATCGCCAGCGGCGCGTTCCATGTGGCCAAGCCCAGCGACATGCTGCCCGAATTGCAGGGCCGCCTGCCGATCCGGGTAGAGCTGAAGGCGCTGACCGAGGAGGATTTCGTCTCCATCCTCACCGATACGCGCGCCAATCTTGTGGAGCAGTACAAGGCGCTGATCGGCACCGAGGAAGTGACGCTCGACGTCACCCCGGACGCGATCGGCCAGGTGGCGAAGATTGCCGCGCAGGTGAATGAAAGCGTCGAGAATATCGGCGCCCGCCGCTTGCAGACGGTGATGGAAAAGCTGATCGAGGAGCTGAGCTTCGATGCCGAGGAGCGCAAGGGCGAGACGGTGACGATCGACGCCGCCTATGTTCGCGAACGCCTCAGCGACTTGGCGCAGGACAGCGACCTGAGCAAATATATACTCTGAGGAAAGAGCACGTTATGAGCAGCCCGCCCGACGGAAAGCTTCCCTATCGCTGCCTGACCGGCCCCGATGACGACAAGTTCTGCGCCCGCGTGTCCGAAGCGCTGGAGCAGGGCTGGCGGCTGCACGGCTCGCCCGCGCTGACGACGCGAAACGGGCAGGTGATCGTGGCGCAGGCGGTGGTCTGGCCGGGCTACGAGGCGTAGATTTCGGCTGGTACCACGGGTGCCGCCGGAGCGGGGGGTTCTTCCCGTCCCTCCGTCCGCCAGATGGCAAGCCGGGTACGGGCCTTCCAGCGGATCGCCCGCGCTGCCAGCACCGCGAAGATCGCCGCGGCAATGCCCAGCCCCGCTTCGCCCACCAGCATCGCCGTGCTCGACCAGCCATCATGCAGCCAGCCCAGCGCGACGGGCATATAGGCCACCGGCACATTGCCGAAGGCGTTGATCGCCGCATATTTGGTCGCCGCCGCGCCGCGGCCGACTACTTGCAGGATCACAGCGGTGAAGCTCGCATAGGCGATGCCCATCCCGAACGCGTATAGCAGGACGCCAGTATCGAACACGATCGGCGTGCGCGGCAGGAAGGCCATGACCGCGGCGATTACGGCGATCATCACGCCCGACAGCACGAGCGCGTCGAGCCGGTCGAGCCGGTTGGCGATGAGGCCGTAGCCGAAGGCGCCCGCCGCCGAAGCAAGCGCGGCGCCGATGCCGACCACCATGGAAATCTCGCCCGGGCCGACATTCCATTCCTCGGCAATGCCCGACCACAGGAAGCTGGCCGCGCCCACGCCCAGCGGCGTGCAGACGATGAGTATAAACAGCGCCCCGCGCGGATCGCGGGTGACCGAATAGAGCTCACCGGCGATGACCTTTATCCGCTTGATCACGCCTGGCTCGCGAACATGGTCGGGCTCGCGCATCAGCGGCAGGACGGCCGCGCCGACCATGGTCAGCGCCGCGGCGACCGCTCCGCCGGTCAGCGTCCCGAAAGTGGTGAAGGCCCACAAGCTGGCCGCGCCGCCGAGGCCGGTAGCGAACAGGCTGCCGCCCTGCCAAGCGCCGGATGCGGCGCCCTTGCAGTCTTCGGTTAGGCACACGGCCATCAGCCCCGCGCCGGCGATCGCGGGAAGGGTGGAAGCGGCGGTGCTGACAAAGGCGAGCCCGGCGATGACCCAGAACAAGTCCGTCCGCATGGGCATGATCGAAAGGCCGAACAGGGCGAGGGCGGAAAGAACCACGCCCCATCCGGTCCACCAGCGCAGCGTCTTGCCCATGTCGACCACGGGCATCCACAGGATCTTCAGGAAATTGGCGGTCAGCGCCATGCCGGTGATCGAGCCGACCTGGAGCAGGTTCAGCCCGCCTTGCGAGGCGAGATAGGGGAGCGTGACGTAGAGAAAGCCGGTCGGAATGCCGAAGCTGAAGGCGATGACGGCGAACATCCACGGGCGCGCCATTGCTGCCTTATGGTCCACGCCCGACTCCCCGATGTCCGACGGCGCCCCCCGCCGTCGCGGCGAGTATGCGCCTGGATCGGGAATTTACCAAATACGCCCGGTTGGCGGGCGATCAGGGATGCGGGGCGAGGCCGATTTCGACGCCGGTCTTGTCGGTCAGGGCGAACTTGTCGACCAGGTCCGCGCTCGCTTCATTGAGGCCGACCACCTGCACGCTGCGGCCGTTGCGGCGCATCCGCTCCACCACCTTGTCGAGCGCGCCGATGGCCGAGATGTCCCAGAAATGCGCTTTGGTCACGTCGATCACCACGTGGTCGGCCGGATCGGGCTGCAGGCTTTCCGGGCCCAGCGCGCGCTGGAAGCGGTCGACCGAGGCGAAGAAGATCTGCCCGGTCACCGTGTAGAGCGCGCGGCCGTCTTCCCGGACGCGCTCGACCTCGAACATGCGGCGGACCTTGGCGGTGAAGAAGATGCCCGAAAGCAGCACGCCGACCAGAACGCCCAGCGCGAGGTTATGCGTGGCGACGACCATGACCACGGTGGAGAGCATCACCACCGATGATTGCCATGGATGTCGCCTGAGATTGGGGATCGAATTCCAGCTGAAGGTGCCGATTGAGACCATGACCATCACCGCCACCAGCGCCGGCATCGGCACCCGGCCGACGATCGGGCCGAGCACGGCCAGCAGGATCAGCAGCGCGAAACCGGCGGTGAAGGTGGAGAGCCGCCCGCGCCCGCCCGAGGTAACGTTGATCACGGACTGGCCGATCATCGCGCAGCCGCCCATGCCGCCGAAGAAGGCGGCGACGATATTGGCCGCGCCTTGCCCGGCGCATTCGCGGCGCTTGTCGCTGTCCGTATGCGTCATGTCGTCCACGATCTGCGAGGTGAGCAGCGATTCGAGCAGGCCGACCGCCGCCATGGTCAGCGAATAGGGCGCGATGATGTGCAGCGTTTCCCAGGTCAGCGGCACGTCGGGCAGGACCAGATAGGGCAGGCCTTCAGGCAGCTTGCCCATGTCGCCCACCGTATTCACGTCCAGATCCATGCCGATCGAGATGGCACTGAGGATGACGATGGCGACGAGCGGGGAGGGGATCGCCGTCGTCAGGCGCGGCAGCAGATAGATGATCGCAAGGCCGGCGGCGACCATCGCATAGGTGATCCAGGTCACGCCGATCAGCTGGGGCAGCTGCGCCATGAAGATCAGGATCGCCAGCGCGTTGACGAAGCCGGTGATGACCGAACGGGAGACGAACTGCATCAGCAGGTCCAGCCGAAGCAGCGCGGCCACGCCCTGGAACACGCCCATCAGGATCGTCGCGGCGAACAGATATTCCACGCCGTGATCGCGCACCAGCGGCACCACCACCACGGCAACGGCGGCGGTCGCCGCGGAGATCATGCCGGGCCGCCCGCCGGTGAAGGAGATCACCATGGCAATGGCGATCGAGGCATAGAGGCCCACGCGCGGATCGACGCCGGCGATGATCGAGAAACCGATCGCCTCGGGAATGAGCGCCAGCGCGACGACGAGACCGGCAAGGATCTCTGCGCGCGGATTTGTCAGCCAGTCACGGCGGAGCGTGCTTGCTTGGATCATGATCGTCGGTCCCGCGAATTGCGCCGTGACGGCCGCATGGGGCCGGCGGGCATGCCACTGCAGTCATGGTTTGCGCCGCCCGGAAAGCGGCGGGCGGCCTATCGGGCAGCGGGCCGCAATCCGCAAGGGCGGCGGCGTTGATTAATTTGCAATGGTGAGTGCGGGGCAACGCCCGCGGGGGCCTCAGCCCTCGGGATACCAGTAGCGCATGTGGCAGCTCTCGCAGACGAGATCCATGCCGGCCACGAGATCGCCGGCGGTGGCCGCATCTTTCGCCTTGGCCGCAGCGAGCAGCCTGTCGGCATGTTCGGCCTGGTTCAGCGCGAGTTCGCGCAGCCCGTCGGCATCGGCGTCGATAAAGCGCTGCACATCGGACATCGAGATTTCGCCTTCGGCGGTGTCGCTATTGTCCGGCGCGGCGGCGCTGATCTTGTCCGCCGCGGCGATGGTGCGGCTTGCTTCGCCCAGCTTTTCGGCCGCGCCGGCCAGCCGGCTCCAGCTTTCGTCGGTCATCTTCGCAGGATCGATGCCGCCATCGTCGCTCATCGCATTGTTGCCGACATCCCAGATCTCGAGGATCGCCGGGTTCACCGATTGCTGCATGACGCCGCGAATGCGCAGCGCCCCGCCATCGGTGGATTGGGCGACGAGCCCGGTCGCGGCGAAAGCCAGTGCGGCGGCTCCAAGGCCCAATGCGAATTTCATATGCTCTACTTGCGCTCCCGGTTGGTGGTCTAGCCGGAGGCTAGCAGCAGCGGCGGGCGGGCGGTTTGATACCGGTCAAATCGCTCGCGCCGCCCGGCGGTGCCTATTTCGGCGTGTCGTTCGTGCCCTGATTGCGGAACTGTTCGACCAGCGCCTTCTGCGAGGGATACCAATATTCGAGATGGCAATCCTCGCACACGCCGTCGATCTGGTTGATCAGCGGCCCGGCCTTGGCCACGTCATGCGCCTTGGCGGCATCGGCCAGGTCGGCCATATGCGCGGCGAGCACATTGGCCATGTCACGCAGGCCCTGCGGATTCTTATCGACGCTGGCCTGCACATCCGCGGCGCTGTCGCCATAGGGCACGCCTTCGTCGGCGATCTTCACGCCGGGCTTCACGACCACGATCGGATCGAGGCTGGCGAGATCGAGCGCCGCCTGCTGCAGGTCGAGCGAATGCTTGGCCAGGTCACTCCAGTCTTCGTCGGTCATCTTGGCGGGATCGATGCCGGCATTCTCGTCGATCGCCGCATTGCCGATCGCCCACACATCGTCGGCGCGCAGGTCGATCTCGTTCTTCATCACTTCATGCAGGGTCAGCTGTTCTGGCTGCGGCGCTTCCTCGTCCGACTGGGAGGAACAGGCGGCGACCAGTGCCAGCGCGGGAATCAGACTCAATCCACTCCATTTCATCAGATGCATCCTTCCACTTCTCTTCCCTGCGCCGGCTGCCATGGGGGCATCAGCGCCACGCCACCCGCGGACGCAAGTAAATTACAGTAACCCGCGCGCGTGTAACGTTACACGAAGCCTTGCGCCTATTCGGCGGCCTCCTCAAGCAATTCCCTTTCATGCGCCTGGCGCTGCCACATCTCGGCATAGAGCCCGTCATGCGCCAGCAATTCGCGATGCGCGCCGCTCTCCACCAGCCGCCCGTTATCGAGCACGAAGATGCGATCGGCATCGGCGATGGTGGACAGGCGGTGGGCGATGGCGATGGTCGTGCGCCGCTCCGAAACGCGCCGCAGCGTGGCGATGATCTCCTGCTCGGTGCGGGTGTCGAGCGCGCTAGTGGCTTCGTCGAGCAGCAGGATCGGCGGATCCTTCAGCAGCGTGCGGGCGATGGCCACGCGCTGCTTCTCGCCGCCGGAAAGCTTGAGCCCGCGTTCGCCCACTTCGGTGTCGAAGCCGCGCGGCAGGCGTTCGATGAAAGGCAGAATCGCGGCGTCGCGCGCGGCGGCGTGGATATCCTCGGGCGTGGCGTCATCGCGCCCATAGCCGATATTGTAGCCGATCGTGTCGTTGAACAGCACGCTGTCCTGCGGGACGATGCCGATCTGGGCACGCAGACTCTGCTGCGTCACCCCGGCAATGTCCTGCCCGTCGATCAATATGCGGCCCGACCAGGGATCGTAGAAACGGAACAGCAGCCGCCCGATGGTGGACTTGCCCGCGCCGGACGGGCCGACCAGCGCGATATGCTGCCCCGCCGGCGCCTCGAAGCTCACTCCGTGAAGGATCTCGCGGTCGCGGTCGTAACCGAATACCACATTGTCGAACACCACGGTCGGGTGGCGTATGACGAGGGCGGGGGCGCCGGGCTTGTCCTCCACTTCAACATCGGTGTCGATCAGGCGGAACATGGCAGCCATGTCGATCAGCCCCTGGCGGATCGTGCGATAGACCCAGCCGAGCAGGTCGAGCGGGCGGAAGAGCTGCATCAGATAGGTGTTGACCAGCACCAGGTCGCCCACGCTGAGCTGGCCCTTGCTCCAGCCCCAGACGGTGAAGGCCATCGCGCCGGCCATCATCAGATTGGTGATCGATGCCTGCACGATATTGAGCAGGCCGAGCGAGTTCTCGCTCTGGATCGCGGCGGCGGCATAGGCGCGCGCGGCGGAGCCATAGCGTTCCTGCTCGCGCTGTTCGGCGCCGAAATATTTCACCGTCTCGTAATTCAGCAGCGAATCCACCGCGCGGGCAAGGGCGAGCCCGTCGAGATCGTTCATCCTGGCGCGTAGCTTGGTGCGCCATTCGGTGATCATCCGGGTGATCCAGATATAGGTGACGACGGTCACCGCCGTGGCCGCGACCAGTTCCCAGCCGAACTTCACATAGAAGATGCCGGCGACCACCAGCAGTTCGATCGCGGTCGGCATGATGTTGAACAGCAGGAAGTAGATCATCGAATTGATGCTCTTGGTCCCGCGTTCGACGACCTTGGTCACCTCGCCCGTGCGGCGGGAGAGGTGGAAGCGCAGCGAAAGATTGTGCAGCCGGCGGAACACGTCCTCGGTCAGGTGCCGCACGGCATCCTGCCCGACGCGTTCGAAGATGATGTTGCGGATATTGTCGAAGGCGACCGTGGCGAAGCGGCCGGCGGCATAGGCAATCACCAGCGCCATCGCCACCCACACGGCCGGGTTGCCATCCTGCGCCATCGTGTCGACCGCCTTAGCATAGGCGAAGGGCAGGGTGAGCACGACGATCTTGGCCAGCACCACGAACACGATCGCGCCGGCGATCCGCCAGCGCAATTCGGGCCGGTCCTTCGGCCAGAGATAAGGTAAGAAGCGTCGGACCGTATGCCAGCCGGCATAGTCCTCGCGGTTTTTTGGTGATCCCTGCTGCGCCATCGCCAGCCCATGTGGGGCCGCTGGCGCGATCAGGCAACGCGCCGCGTGCCGATCAGAGCCCCACGCGCCCGCCATACATGCTGTCGAATGGCCGCACATTGCGCGGCAAGTCGAACAGGATCTGGCGATCCTTGAAGTCGATCGCGACACGACGGAACAGCTTCAGTTCCCTCATGCCGAGGATCAGCGCGGGTTCGTTATCCAGGCCGAGCGTGTGAAACGGCGGGGCGTCGGCGAACAGGATCGGGAAATTGCTCAGGCTCACGCGTTGCACCGACAGCTGACGTGCGAGCATAACCGAACCGGTCAGCTGCTGACCGTTTACATCGGTGAGTATCGTCTCACCCAGCGATCTCGCTCGCCGCAATTTTCGGAACAGGGCAGGATTGCCGACGCTTGATTGCGCTCCGGTATCGATAATGACGGCGGTCATTATCCCGTCCAGCATTGCGCGCGTAATAATGAGCTGTCCAAGCCGCCGCCTTGCCTTGACGATGATCTCGAAACCTCGATTGCCGCCCAGTTCATCGGCATCGGCAACGGATATCTCCTGCTTGACGAAATCGAGCAGGACGCGCTGGTTTTGCAGACTGTCGAGCCCGAGTATCCCGTCGGCATCGCCCATATGGGCGGCATCCACCAACGGCGCCGTCTGGATATAGAAGTTGCGGCTACCCAATGTCACGCCAGCCACGTCCACCGTCTCGATTGGCAAGCGGCTGGCCATGGCGACCAGCGTCGCGGGCTTGCGATCATAAAGCTGCAGCAGATCAGCCAGATCGTGCGAAAGCACGGTCGCCTGCGCGCCGGTGTCTATGATGAAGTCGAAAGGTCCTTGGCCCTGAATAGTCACCGGCACCGTAAGCCGCTCATATCGCTCGTGCTCGAGTTGAAGCACTTCGACGTCTGATTGTGATGCGGGTGGGTCCGTCGGTGCCGTTGTTGCGGAGGTCACGGCTGCGGCCGCGGCGGCGAGCATATGCCAGGACATGTTTTTTCTCCCCGCGCCGGCACGGGGCCGGTTGGCAGGAACCGGCGCGGCCCGAGGATACCACGAGGCCGGCGCGGCGCCAAATTGTCAGCCGGCGGCAGGTATTTGCGGCGCGCGGCGGCGGAAGACCAGGGCGATCAGTTCGGTCAGGGTCGCGCGGGAGGTAAGATAGAGAATCGCCGCGTAGATCGCTCCGCCCAGCGCGATCTGGCAGGCGAGGCGTGCCCATTGATCCAGGTCGGGCAGGGCGGTGCCGAGCGCATGCACGGGCAGTGCCATCGCCGCGCTCGCGCCGATGCCCGGAGCCAGCGCCGCCAGCAATTGCCTTCCATTGATGCCGAGCGGCTTGCGCGCGAGCATGAAGGCGAACAGCGGCAGCAGCGGGAAAGCGAGCAGCCATGCCCATGCCAGCCCCTCGATTCCCGAGCGCACGCCGATGACGAAGGCGAGTGGCATGACCAGCACGCCGAACAGCGAGGTCCGCATGGAAATTTCCGGCCGGCCGATCGCGTTCACCGCGGGGGCGAACAGGATATGCAGCGTCATGGCCGGCATGGCGAGCGAGAGGATCCGCACCATCGGCGTCATCTCGGCCCATTTCTGGCCCAGCACCACGGCCACCGCGTCCGGAGCAACGGCGGCCAGGCCGAAATAGAGCGGGCAGGTGACCAGCATGATCAGCCGCACGGCCTTGAGGAAGCTGGCCGAAAGCGTCGCCGGATCGTGCTGCAGCTTGGCATAGGCCGGGAAGGCGACCTCGTTGAGTGGCGGCACGAACTTGTTGGCCACCAGCGTGGTAAGGAAGAGCCCCTCCGCATAAAGGCCCAGGTCGTGCGGATCGACCGTGCGCGAAGCGATGAAGACATCGGCCTGGGTGATGATGGTCCAGAAGAAATGGCTGCCCAGCAGCATGAGGCCGAAATTGAACATCTGCCCCGATCCGGCGAAGCGGAAGCTCGGCAGCATGAAGAAGCGCGAGGCGATCATCAGCGTGACGGCGCGCGTCCAGAACATCGCGATCGGCGCATAGACCAGCGTCCACACGCCGAAATCCAGCAGGGCGCAGGTGATCGCCACCGCCGCGGAGACTACCGTGGCGACGGTGTTGGCGATCGCCGGGCGGCGGAAATCCAGCTCGCGCGTCAGCAGCACCTGGGGAATGGCGATGAAGGGCGTGGCGAGATACATCAGCGCTTGCACCCGCAGCAGGTCCGCCACCAGCGGCTGGCGATACCAGGCGGCGGCCAGCGGCGCGAGGCCGAGCTGGATCAGCGCGATCGCACCATTGACCAGGATCAGCATGCCGAAGCCCTGGCGGATCTTGTTCTCGTCGATCTCGCGATCCTGGATCAGCGAGCTGGCGAAACCCGATCCGTTGAGGAAGCTGAGGAAGGCGAGCACCACCTGGGTCATCGCGAACAGACCGTAATCGGCTGGATCGAGGATGCGGATCACCGCCAGCGTCGATCCCCAGGCAACGGCCTGCGCCATGATCTGGCTGCCCGAGCGCCACAATACGGCGCGCTTCACCTCGTCGCGCAGCGTCTCCGTCATGAGTGCACCATTCCCGCCGGGCGGGCGAGGCCGAGCGGCGGCACGTTGCCGTCGCCTCCGCCGCGCGTGTGGGCATGGCGCCGCCAGCGCAGCATGGGCGGGGCGAGTCCCGGCAGGAACCACCACAGCGCGAAGGCCAGCATCCAGATCGGGCCGCCCTCCGCGTGATAGACCGCGCGCAGGGCCGGCAGGCCGCGCGTATCGCCGCCCTCGACCCGGGCCAGCGCCTGCTCGAAAGCGAGGTGGTTGTGATTGAGCGCGATCATCTGGTGGGCGATGCCCGTTTCCGGCCCTTCGCCCAGCGCGGCCAGGGCCTTCTCATAGACCCGCAGGTTTCCGAGGATCATTTTCGAGTTGCTGGCCGAGGCGGAGGAGGGCCGCACCCGGTATTCGCCCAGCACTTCGTCCAGATAGAGCGCATGGCCGCCGAGCATCATCAGCCGGACCCAGAAATCGAAATCCTCGGCATGGGTCATGGATTCGTCGAATCCGCCGACCGCATCGAAATCGGCGCGGCGAAAGGCCGAGCCGATATAGACGTTGAAGCTCCGGTCCAGCACGTCGCCGAGCGAGCCGCGTATGCCGTCGCCCGTGCCTTGCCGTGCGCTCACGCAATATCGCTCTCTGGGCAGGGCGCCGAAGATGCGCGCATTGCAGGTGACGATCCGCGCCTCGGGATCGCCGTCCAGCGCATCGGCCGCGCGGGCGAGATAGGCGGGGCGGAAAAGGTCGTCGCCATCGAGCAGTGCTATATAAGGAGCGCTGGTGGCGGCGACCGCGCGGTTCCGCGCCGCCGACACGCCGTGATTGTCGGTGGAAAGGAAGGTGATCCGCGGGTCGCCTATATAAGGGGCGACCGCTCCGGCCACGTCATCCGGCGCGCCGTCGTCGATCACCACGCATTCCCATTCCTGCATGTCCTGCGCGAGCAACGAGTCGAGCGCCTCGCCCACCAGATGCGCCACGCCGTAAGCGGGCACGATCACGGCGACGCGCGGCGCGGAACGGGGCGGGATGGGCGACTGAATCATGCAGGCGGGCATTAACCATCGCTCGATAAGAATTGGTTTAACCGGCGGCGCCCTCGCGCGTGGCCTTGGCCGCAATCCCCGGCTGCTTGCTTCGCAGCGAAGCGCGGCGCCTCCGGTCGGCCACCGATCGCTTCATGCCTGCACCGGATTCGTGAATCGGAGTCGGATTGGGCTGACCCACGCAATTCCGCAGATTTCCGGGCTTTTTCGCCTGCGCCACCGCGAAGTCGTGCCTCGGCGGCCGCTATGCTGATTCGTGGCAGGGCGGCGGAAATGGCCTCAGCCACAACAAATTATGATGTAATTTCAGATGGTTGAATGCCGAGCGAAATAAAATTGCAAAAACCCGTTGACCGAATCCGAGCCCCTCCATATATGCCCTCTCACCGACGCGGCGCTGACGGTTTCCACCGCCTTCTTCGCTTCGGTCGCCAACACAGTCGGACAACCGGACCCCCGGTGAAAGCAGGGGGGCCGAAAGTTGTCCGCCTCGTTTGTTGAGTGGCTCTTTGACATCGTCGATTTTTGATGAAGGGACATGTGGGCGACGGCGCCCGGTCCGGGGAGCTCAAGGCTCCGGTAACCGGTACCAATAAGCCGACGCCACATCCTTCCAGGCTCCACAGTCTGGATGTGATGATGCATGTTCATTCGTATCCATTACGTTTGACAGTGCAGGTATCGGCTCCTTGAAGCTCATGCCAAGCAGGTTGGCGGGGTTTTCCCCGTGCTTGTTTAGTATGTGACACAAACTTGAGAGTTTGATCCTGGCTCAGAACGAACGCTGGCGGCATGCCTAACACATGCAAGTCGAACGAGACCTTCGGGTCTAGTGGCGCACGGGTGCGTAACGCGTGGGAACCTGCCCTAAGGTTCGGAACAACACAGAGAAATTTGTGCTAATACCGGATAATGTCTTCGGACCAAAGATTTATCGCCTTTGGATGGGCCCGCGTTGGATTAGCTAGTTGGTGAGGTAAAAGCTCACCAAGGCGACGATCCATAGCTGGTCTTAGAGGATGATCAGCCACACTGGGACTGAGACACGGCCCAGACTCCTACGGGAGGCAGCAGTGGGGAATATTGGACAATGGGCGAAAGCCTGATCCAGCAATGCCGCGTGAGTGATGAAGGCCTTAGG
>Ga0207828_100082_pt1 | contig 126724 bp, 115 predicted proteins | sample TtaePargueraPR_11_FD_187276 | JGI IMG/M metagenome (GOLD analysis project Ga0207828, IMG submission 187276) | Aerobic enrichment media microbial communities from Bioluminiscent Bay, La Parguera, Puerto Rico - Tt and P2 (3) (SPAdes) | ecosystem: Environmental > Aquatic > Marine > Unclassified ... | reverse complement strand
CATCGTAACGGCTGCTGCTCAGGATGTCCCGCCCGTGCTGGTTGATCAGTTGGCGGTTGGGGGGATTATGGTCGTGCCGGTCGGAGAGGTCTCTCATACCCAGCTCTTGTTGCGTGTCTTGCGCACTCCAAGCGGGGTCGAGGTTACCGAGCTGATGCCTGTGCGGTTTGTTCCGATGCTGCCCGGCACCGAAGAGTTCTAACCCCACTCATAGCCAAAGAAAATCACGACAATTCCATCAATCGCTTACCGATTGTTAACGGCTGATCACTGACAATCGAAAACATGATGGAAAATTGTGCCAAACTTGCTGTTTATCGCGGAAAACGACTGCTGCTTGTCTGTGCGACAAGCGCGGCGTTAGGCGGCTGTTTGCTAAATTCTGTCCCGGTTCCGGTTGTCTATGGCGACGGGGCAAGTTACAGCCCCTATAGTATGCCAAAGCTGAAAAACGGCGAGCGCGTAATTACCGTTGAGCCGGGTGATACCGTATCCCAACTGGCGACACGTTATCGGACCGATTTCAATAGGTTTGCGTCGCGCAATGATCTTCGAAAGCCGTATGTCATTTATCCGGGACAACGTCTGGTGCTTCCTGCCTGGTCTGAGGATTCTAACAGTTCCAGCTCGACTGTCGTGGCGGCGAGCCAATCCAGCCCGAGAACAAAGACTGTTACCATCGGTGGCCAAAGGCAGATTGTGAGTGTGCCGTTGGAACAAAGTACACCGCGATCTCGAACCTCATCGCAAACACGGACAGCAGGCGTTGCACCTCGTGAAGGTGGAAATATCCCGACACCGGGCATTAAGCCGCGCGACTATGCTGCTGATGCGCAACGTGAAATTGCTTCAGCACGCAGCTGGAAGACGGACAGCAAACCGACACCGGTTGCTGGACAAGGAAGCGATGTTCGCAAGAATGTCCCGATTGCCGAGCCGGCGGATCGCAAAGGATTTATCTGGCCGGTTCAGGGGAAAGTTGTTCTGAAATACGGGGCAGGGACTGGCGGTCTGTTCAATGATGGTATCAATATTCAGGCCAATCGCGGAACGCCAATTCTTGCTGCAGAGAACGGTGTCGTGACCTATGTCGGTAACGAGTTGCGCGGTTTCGGCAACCTTATCCTGATCAAGCATGCGGATAATTTTGTCACGGCCTATGCTCATACCGAAAACCCGCTGGTCGCACGCGGGGATGTGGTGACCCGCGGACAGCGGATTTCGAGTGTCGGTACAACCGGTGCCGTGACCTTCCCGCAACTTCATTTTGAAGTCAGAAACGGACGCAAGTCATCCGATCCTCTGAAATATCTGCCAAGTGTAATGGTCTCCAGATAAGAAAACACCCGGAGTCATGTCCGGATGTTTTTTTGTTTTTGCTCGGAGGCTTGATCCGGCTAGTCGAGGGATTTACCCATCTCACCGGCGATTTCCTGAATGAACTGCCATGCGACACGACCTGAGCGGCTACCGCGTGTGACGGTCCATTCCTTGGCTCGGGCATGGAGTTCTTTGATCGGCATGTCCAGTTTGAACTCTTTGGCATAGCCTTCGATGATTTCGAAATAGACATCCTGGGAAATGTTGTGGAAGCCAAGCCACAAGCCAAAACGATCCGACAAAGACACTTTTTCTTCTACGGCCTCGGATGGATTGATTGCGGTTGAACGTTCATTTTCGATCATATCGCGCGCCATCAGATGCCGGCGGTTCGAGGTCGCATAGAAAATAACGTTCTTGGGACGTCCTTCAATACCACCTTCAAGAACCGCCTTGAGCGATTTATAGCTTTCATCCTGCATATCAAAGGACAGGTCGTCACAGAACAGAACGGTTCGGCGACCACTTTTTTCAAGAATGTGAAGCAGTTCAGGCAGGCTGGGAATGTCTTCGCGATGAATTTCAACCAGCGCAAGGGCTGCAGGTCGTTCAGCGTTGATTTTAGCATGCATTGCCTTGACGATGGAGCTTTTCCCTGTACCACGCGCGCCCCACAAAAGGGCATTATTGGCAGGAAGGCCATCGGCGAAGCGTTTGGTATTGTTATAGAGAATTTCTTTTTGTTGACCGATGCCCTGCAGCAACTCGATATCAATACGGTTAACGTTGCGAACCGGCTGGAGATAGCCGGTTTCCGCCTGCCACACAAAGGCGTCTGCCGCGCTCAGATCATTTTCGGTACGCGCTGGTGGGGCCATGCGCTCAAGTGCGGTTGCAATTCTTTCAAGTGTGGGCAGCAACTTATCGAAGTCCGTACTCATCGAAGCCTCTTGGATGTTTAATGTTCTTGGTGACACTGATGGTCGGCAAACTAGCATATCAAGCATGAAAAAGAACAAAATGTTGACGGTCCTATCCGTCGGCACAACGTGAACGAAACCACATGTTTACCAATTTTCATCCTTTAAGTCCGGTTCTTCCTTGCTTTGGCGTTGTACGCCGTTATATTCCGGCAGTTGATATTTTTTGTTCTGAGGAATTAGGAGTTCCTAATGTTTATTTCGACGGCTTACGCTCAGGCCGCTGGTGGTGCAGACGGTGCAGGCGCACTTATGCAGTTCGCGCCGCTTATCCTGATTTTCGTTGTTTTCTATTTCCTGCTTATCCGTCCTCAGCAGAAAAAACAGAAAGAACATAAAGCAATGCTTGGCGCGATCCGCCGTGGCGACAAAATCGTCACTGCTGGTGGCCTGATTGGCACGGTTGCCAAGGTTGTTGGCGATGACGAGCTGTCTGTCGAGATTGCCGAAGGCGTAAAAGTTAAAGTGGCACGCGGCATGGTTTCGACTGTTCTGTCGAAAACCGAACCTGCCAAAAACGACGCCAAAGATGACGAAAAAGACGAAGAAGAGACCAAAAAAGATTGATCTCTTCGCGCTAAGCAAGGCGGGGCATAGTGGCTCCGCCTTCTTGCATTTTACCGGTGGCCTGAAGCGGCACAAATAGCCGTTGTTCCAAGCACCTTGGAACCAGACCAAGGTTGACCCAGACAGATCCGGTCAAAGAACACATGCTTTATTTTACAAAATGGAAAGCAGCACTGGTCCTTCTGGTGTGTGCTTTGGGCGTAATCTACGCCGCGCCAAACTTCCTGCCGTCGGGAGCTTTCCCGACCGAGGCAAGCTATTTGCCCGGAAAACAGATTAACCTCGGTCTTGATCTTCGTGGTGGCTCTCACATGCTGCTCGAAGTTGATACTGACAGCGTTCTGCGTGAACGTTACGAGGCATTGGCAGACACGATCCGTACCGACCTGCGCAAAGAGCAGATTCGGAACCGTCCGCGTGAAGCTACGGCAAACGGTGCCGATATCACCATTCTTAGTCCAGAGGACTTTGAAAAAGCACGCGAGATTGCACGTTCTGCGGAGCCGAACACAGACTTGAGCGGCGAAGGCAACACCATCCACGTTACCTATAACGCAGTTGCCCGGAAGGAACTGATTGACCGCGCCATTGCGCAGTCTCTGGAAGTTGTCCGCCGTCGTGTTGACGAGCTTGGTACGACTGAGCCATCAATCCAGCGTCAGGGTGAGAACCGTATTGTTGTTCAGGTGCCGGGGCTTGATGATCCGTCACGTTTGCGCGCGATCCTTGGTCGTACTGCAAAGATGAATTTCCATCTTGTGAATAACGAAAAAACAGCTGCTGACGCACGTGCTACTGGCTTGCCGCCAGGAACCATGATCCTTCCTGCAGCAGATGCATCAGACAAGGCGGCTGGCATCAAGGAATTCCTGATTGACCGCCGAGTGGTCGTTTCTGGCGATAACCTTGTTGATTCGCAGCCGACCTTCAGTGATGGTCGCCCGGTTGTTTCGTTCCGCTTCGATGCGGCAGGCGGTGCACGATTTGGCGACATTACCAGCAAGAATGCGGGTCGCGGGCTGGCGATTGTTCTGGATGGCGAGGTGATTTCTGCGCCACGCATCAACGAACCAATTCTGGGTGGTAACGGTATCATCACCGGCCAGTTCAGCGTTCAGGAAGCAAATGATCTTTCATTGCTGTTACGTGCGGGTGCATTGCCCGCACCGATGCAGATTCTTGAAGAACGTTCTGTTGGTCCGGGGCTTGGTCAGGATTCGGTTGAAGCCGGTGAAATTGCTGCTGTGCTCGGACTGGTCTTCGTTGTGGCCTTCATGGTCATCAGTTATGGCCGTTTTGGTCTCTATGCCGACATCGCCCTGATGATGAACCTTATTCTTGTCGTGGCTGTGATGTCCGTTCTTCAGGCAACGCTAACACTTCCTGGTATTGCCGGTATCGTTCTTACCGTTGGTATGGCCGTTGATGCCAACGTTCTGATCTTTGAACGTATCCGCGAAGAACAACGCAATGGTCGAACCGTCATCAACTCGATTGATGCCGGTTACCGCAGTGCCATGTCGACAATTCTCGATGCCAATATCACCACGCTGATCGCGGCACTGGTGCTGTTCAGCTTTGGTTCTGGTCCGATCAAGGGCTTTGCCGTCACGCTGGCAATCGGCATCATCACGTCGATGTTCTCGGCGATCTGGTTGACCCGCCTGATGATTGCAGGCTGGGTCAAGCGGCGTCGTCCGACCGAGCTGGTACTTTGAGGAAGGGAACAGGGAAGATATGAAACCTTTGCATCTTATCCCGGATGACGTGAACGTCCCGTTCCTCAAATTCCGGAAACTCTTTTATATCGTATCCTTGGTGATGGTTCTGGCATCTGCTGCCTTGTTCTTCACCAAGGGGCTTAACTTCGGGATCGATTTTCGCGGGGGTATCCTTGTTGAAATCAAGACCGATGGTCCGGCAGATATCAGCGGATTACGCGACAATCTTGGAAGTCTTGGTCTTGGTGACGTTTCGATCCAGGAATTCGGGGCGCCGGATGACGTTCTGATTCAGTTGCAGCGTCAGGATGGCGACGAAAAGGCCCAGATGGCTGCGTTGGCGACAGTCACCGATGCCCTTGGCGAAAATGTCACCATCCGTCGTAGTGAACTTGTTGGCCCGAAAGTTGGTAGCGAGCTCAAGGAAGCGGGTTTTTATTCGGTCGTGATTTCGCTGTTGCTGATCATGGTCTATATCTGGTTCCGCTTTGAATGGCAGTTTGCAGTGGCTTCGGTTGTTGCCCTGTTGCATGACGTTGTGATTACAGTCGGGTTCTTTGTGATCACCGGTGTTCAGTTCGATCTTGCAACGCTTGCCGCCGTTCTCACGGTTGCCGGTTATTCGATCAACGATACCGTCGTTGTGTTTGACCGTATTCGAGAATATCTGCGCAAGTTCCGCAAAATGGAAATTCCGGATCTTCTTGATCTCTCGATCAATTCGACGCTGTCGCGTACAACCATGACGTCATTCACGACCTTGCTGGCGCTGATTGCTCTGTTTACCTTTGGTGGCGAGGCAATCCGCGGATTCACGCTGGCGCTTATTTTCGGCATCGTGATCGGTACATATTCGTCAATTTGTGTGGCTTCTCCGCTTTTGATTGTTTTGCGTCTGAAACGCAAAATTCCCGAAGCAGAAGAAGGTCAGGAAGTAAAAGCCTGATCCGACCAACATTGATCTAGAATTTGCAAGAAGGCCGGGGATGTGCGAAAACGCCCTGGCCTTTTTGTTTTGCCGTTTTGTTCGCCCGAACAGAACATGATGCGCTCCAGATGATACGAGGATTTCCATGTCACTTGAAGTCAGCCCACTTGTTGCCGAAGGTCGCAATCTGGTCTCAAGCTATGGTGACGGTCTGTTTCGCTTTGGCGAAGAAACGGTAAACGGTTCAGTGTTGCTGTTTCCGGAATCCATCTACTCATGGAATGTCAAATCCATCGATGACATTTCGGTGGACTCATTTGCCCGCATCATCGAGAAAGCTGATGAAATCGAAATCTTGCTGCTGGGTATGGGAACGCGTTTGACACCTGTGCCGCTGGCATGGCGTCATGCGCTTAAAGAGCATGGTATCGTGATCGAGCCGATGGATACCGGTGCGGCTTGCCGCACATACAATGTCCTGGTTGCAGAGGCCCGTCGCGTAGCAGCCGCCCTGATTGCGGTTTGACGCCTATTCCTTCAAATAGGCCAATACCTGCTGGCGAACCTGTTTGACGCTGGCAAACAAGGCAGCAGGGCCCGGTGCAGAATCCACCGGGAATGAATCACCGCACAGAAACAGGTTCTTCCATGGTGTTTTCAGGCGATTCCGCAAGGCGGCATGGCCAGGTGTAAATTCGGGAAATGGAGCTTCCGCATCAATGAAGCTGAAATTGGGATGTTCGGCCCCTTGAACATTTTGAGCCCGTGCCTGCAAATCAAGATTGAGATACTGGTTGCATAGCCACTCGCAGCGCTGCCAGATACGGTCCACAAGCTGTTCTATTGTTCCGTCAGCAGGAAGGTGAAAGCTGCTGTTCAGGCTGACCTGGATATGTCGGCGATGGCAATATATTGCCCGGACAAGGTCATCGCTAACGAACAGGCAAAGAGGCTCCGCAAATGGACGGCGTAGCTCATATGCCACTGTTTGTCTGCGTGCCGGGGCGGGCGGGATGCCAATGTCGGGGACAGCGTTACACAGTGGTTTGGGATGAAGTGCAAGTACGACCGCATCACTGGGCTTGATCATAACCTGAATATCATCGTTAAACAAAAGATCGGTGGCATATTCAGATGTGCTGTCAATATCACCAAGCCTGGTTCGGGCCATGATCTTTCCACCCGCCGCTAAAAAGCGTTCACGCAGTGTCGGCAGGGCGATATCGTTGAGGATGATAGGATCAATCGCCGAAAAGACCGGCTCATGTGATCGGGCGACCACGGCGCCTGCTTTGGGCACGAGAACCCGCGCGAGCAGAGTGCTTGAACATTTGTGGGCCGGAATTGAAAACAGGACTTCTGCCAACACTGCCAGAGCATCGCGATGGTATGTGCCGGGTTTATGGGCGTGCTCGTCGCTATCAAAGTCACCGAACGAAGCAGCCGCCTCGACCCGGTTTTCCTCATTGCCATAACGCTGTCGCCAAAAGTCGATCATGGTGTATATGCGGGCCAAAACGCCAAGTCGCCGGGCGATCAGAGCCCTTGAAACACCCTGATCAAGCGTGATGATCGCAGGTTTGCGTCGGCCGCGTTTTAATCCCATGACACAGTGGGCCGGGCGGACGAGTTTGGCCGGGATTTCGGGCCATCGGGCAAAGTAGTCTGCAACCAGGCCGTCCGGATCATAAAAGATTTCCGGCTCCGACGTTTTGTGACTTTCAGGCGCGGTTTGCATACCACGGGTCCAGCGGCTTTCGAATGGCTCGCCTTCGTCATACAGGTGTACTTCCACGCCGTCTTCGGCCAGCTGGGTCGCCAGTGCCGCACCAGCCAGGCCGCCGCCTATAACATGTAATTTTCCAGAGGTGAAGGATGCCATATGCCTGCGCCACTTTAATTGTTATACAAGGCCGGAAATACTGGTTTGCACGTTATCGTGTCATTCGGTCTGACAAAATAACCTTAACAGCAGAACACCTTACAAGCCATGGATGAAATTATCACTGCGCAGATCAACCAACGAATTGAAGTTGTTGGTACAATGAAAAGCGGGTTGGAAGCATAGAATGACTGAGACGCCAAAGCTCTCGCATTGCGCGGACTACACGCGCCGTCATGATCGGGATCGTTTCCTGTGTGCGTTATTTGCCGCACCTGAAAAGCGTGAAGACCTGTTCACGCTCTATGCTTTCAATCAGGAAGTCTCGAAAACGCGCGAAATGGTTACGGAAATCATGCTTGGCCATATTCGGCTGCAATGGTGGCGCGATACCCTGAGCGAAATCGGGGAGGGCAAAGTACGCAAGCATGAAGTTGTCGAACCGCTTGCGGAACTTGTTCAGTCTCAAGCCGTTTCGGTTCGTGACCTTGAAACCGTCGTTGCCGCGCGAGAATTTGATCTTGAAGACCGCCAACCTGCTGATCAGGAAGAACTTGATCGATATATCGATCAAACCTCAGGTCAGATGGCGGTTCTTTCCGGGCGTGTTCTTGGTGCGTCGGGAGACGATGCTGAACACGCGATCCGTCTTGCGGGCAATGCCTATGGTCTGGTCGGTATCATGCGTGCAATGGTATTTCATGGACGTGCCAAGCGCCTTTATCTCCCCAAGGACCGGATGGAAAGTCACAATGTCGGGCAGAGCGATATCTTTGAGTTCCGAAAAAAGGAAGAGGTCCGCAACCTGACCAAAGAACTGGCAGAACTGGCAAGAAAGAGGATTGCCGAGGCACGCAAGCATCGAGGGGCTGTTCCGAAATCTGCCCGCGCTGCTGCATTGCCACTGGTACTTGCCGACGGGTACCTGCGCAAACTGGCCAAAGCGGAATTTGATCCGTTCTCGGCCGAATTCGGGCTTGCGCGACCGGCAAGTGTGCGTCTGACCCTTAATGGCTTGCTTAAAAGCTATTGATGCCAATTCACGTGATGGCTGGATATTGCGAAAATATCATCTACATTAACGATAAAGGATAAGACAGCTTCGTTCTGTCCGTGTTAGCGTTAATAACGCCTTGTTTACACGGTGCAACGTCAATTGTGGGCTACCCAGCATGAGGGTTCGTATGGCATATCCGCATTCCAGACTTGGAACTAACTGGCTATCGAAGCTGGTTATTGTCATGCTGTTTGGTGGTTTTGGTTTTGCGCCATTCGTCGCCCAGGCAGCCAGTATCGATCCGTTCGTTGGTGATTATCACGGTGTGACAATTGAACATGCCGATGGCGAGCTGCAGGCCCGCGATCTTGACGTCAGCATTGAAAAGACGGAAAGGGGTTTTAACGTTGACTGGGCTACTGTCATTCACAAAAAGGACGGGCGCGAAAAGAACGTTTCGCTGAGTATCGAGTTCTATTCAACCGAACGCCCGGACATCTATGGCAGTGCAATGCGCTCAGGCCTGTTCGGGAAACGTATCCCAAACGATCCGTTAAAAGGTGAACCGTTTTTCTGGGCACGTATTGTCGGTAAAACCCTTACCATTCATGCCCTTTATATCACCGATGAAGGTGGTTACGAGATGCAGGTCTATGAACGCAAGCTTGATGATGAGGGCAATATGGACCTTGTTTTTAGCCGGTTTCGGGATGGCAAGCAGATCCGTGACATTACCGGCAAGTTGACCCGTCAAAAGAAAACTTATTGATTGTGATCAGATAGCATCAAGCTGAGACAAGAAAGCCGCATCACAGGATGCGGCTTTTGTCTTGTTACGCAGCGTTTACCGCACTTAGCCATTCATCAAACAACGGAATGGCACGATCCGAATAGAGCTTTTTCCGATCCCGGCCCTTGACCCGTTTGGTCAGCTCCAGATCCGGGAACAGTCCGAAATTGACATTCATCGGTTGGAACGTGCTTTCGTCTGCACCGCCTGTGATATGGTTCAAAAGCGCCCCCATTGCCGTTGCAAGGGGTGGGGTAGGAATTGTTTTCCCTGCTTTTTCAGCCGCAGTAAAGCGACCAACCATCAGTCCGACCGCTGCACTTTCAACATAGCCCTCGCAGCCGGTAATCTGACCGGCGAACCGCAAATCAGGACGCGCTTTGAGGCGCAAGGTCGGATCGAGAAGGCGTGGTGAATTCAGGAAGGTGTTCCGGTGTATGCCGCCAAGGCGGGCAAACTCGGCGTTTTCAAGGCCCGGAATGGTCCGGAATACGTCAACCTGGGCACCGTATTTCAGTTTGGTCTGGAAGCCGACCATATTGTAAAGCGTGCCAAGCGCGTTGTCCTGACGAAGCTGAACAATCGCACGGGGCTTTACAGTCGGATTATGCGGATTGGTCAGACCGACCGGTTTCATTGGACCATGGCGCAGGGTTTCGCGCCCGCGCTCAGCCATCACTTCAATCGGAAGGCAGCCATCGAAATAGGGGGTGTCTTTTTCCCATTCCTTGAATTCGGTTTTTTCGCCGTCAAGCAGGGCATCAATGAAACGGTTATACTCGTCTGCATCCATCGGGCAGTTAATATAGTCCTTGCCATCGCCCTTGTCATAACGCGACTGGAACCATGCCTTGTCGAAATCAATGCTTTCCTTGTAGACAATCGGCGCAATCGCATCAAAGAAGGCAAGACTTGCTTCACTGGTGACTTTGCGGATTGCCTCGGCAAGCGCTCCAGAGGTCAGAGGCCCGGTCGCAATGATGGTATGCTCCCATTCCTGCGGCGGCAGATCATCAATCTCGCCACGTTCCATGGTGATAAGCGGATGATTCTCCAGCGCGTCGGTAACAGCCTGCGAGAAGCCTTCGCGGTCAACGGCCAACGCGCCGCCAGCGGGGACCTTGTGTTGATCGGCGCAACGCATGATGATGGACCCGGCACGGCGCATTTCGTCGTGGATCAGGCCAACAGCGTTATATTCCTTGTCATCCGAGCGGAACGAATTCGAACAGACCAATTCGGCACATTTATCCGTATGGTGCGCGTCTGTCGGACGTACCGGGCGCATCTCATGCAGGATAACGGGCGCACCGGCTTCTGCCAGCTGCCAGGCGGCTTCACTGCCGGCCAGACCGGCACCGATAATATGAACAGGTTTAACCGTATTCACGTGTGCGAACTCCTCGCGAAGAATATGTTTGAAAGCTTGGCACACACATAGCGGTGCATGGGGGCATATTTCAAGTCAATTGCGCACTCATCATCCATCAGTACGCATGGACCCATGAATTTTTTCACATTGCCACAGCAAGTACGTCTTATATGCCAGACCCGTTCTGTCGAACATATGTGAAACTGGGGCCAATATGAGCTACCCGCATCACCCATATGGCTATGAACCCACACATTGTCCGGTAATCGGGCTTGTTCCCCGACGTCGGATCATACGCGATGTCGAGTGCAAGCCGACTTCGCAAGACGATGCCGCGTGTCAACCAGACGCTCCGACGGAGAGCAAGGAACGGCGGCCGGGATTTCCGTTTGGTGGTTTCCCCGACGGGGTCTTTAGTTCTGCCGACATCGAAAGCATGATTGAATACGTGGTGGCAACCCGCCAGGGATGGCGAGCCTCGCTTGTCATGCGGGCGTTCTTGCGATGGTGGCGCAATGATGTGGCCCCGGAAAGCAGTGTAACTGACCGCAAGCAATCCGATGCTGTTTTGATGCTTTTGGCGCTTAATCAGGGACGTGACGGCTTTGTCCACGGGTATTTGCACGATCTGAGCGCAGAGATGAAAGATCATCCCAAGTTACCAACCCCCGAAAACGCAATTGAAAAGGCCTTCAACAAAAGCCTTCGGATTGCCGCACTTGCTTTGGCGCTGTCGCCAATCGTTCTGATTTTTGCTGTTCTGATGTTTGTCCAGATCGACACCATCATCAGCACAGGCAATGGCAAATTGTTCGGGTTCAGTTACGACCTGTTGTTCTTTGTTGGCAGCTTCGGTGCCATTGGTGCCCTGACAAGCATGATGATGCGTTTAGGGAAGGACACCCCGTGGGCGGATATGGAACCGTCGTCAGTGTTCTTTAATTTCCTGTTCCGGCCATGCATGGGGTTTTGTTTCGCACTGGTCGTGCTGCTTGCGCTACGCGCCGGGATACTGCCCATACCGCTTGATGAGCTGCATAATCTTGATGACCTCGACCAGATCAGCAATTCCGCCGTGGCCGGACAACAAATGTCGATCGTTCTGGTCTTCGCATTCTTGTCAGGATTTAGTGAACGGCTGAGTACAGCCTTGGTCAAAAGAGTTGAAAACCGGGTAACCAGTGGCGGGTAGGCGATGAAAAAGGGCAGCAAAAACATGCTGCCCTTTAAATATTATTCCAGTCCCAGATGCCGTTTCAGATAACGACCCGTATAGCTACGCTCATTGGCCATGATGGCCTCCGGGGTGCCAGTGCCGACCAACTGACCGCCGCCGTCGCCACCCTCGGGTCCTATATCAATGATCCAGTCAGCCGTTTTGATAACGTCAAGGTTATGTTCGATCACGACCACCGTGTTGCCCTGATCCACAATGGTATGCAGCACCTCAAGCAATTTGCGGATATCGTGGAAATGAAGACCTGTGGTCGGTTCATCGAGAATATAGATCGTCCGTCCTGTCGCGCGTTTTGACAGTTCCTTGGCAAGTTTGACGCGCTGTGCTTCACCACCCGAAAGAGTTGTCGCCTGCTGTCCAAGGTGGATATAGGAAAGACCGACCTGTTTCAGGGTTTCCATCTTGTCACGGATCGAAGGAACAGCCTTGAAGAATTCGGCGCCTTCTTCGACCGTCATATCAAGAACATCAGATATTGATTTGCCTTTAAACGATATTTCCAGTGTCTCGCGGTTGTATCGTTTACCTTTGCACTGATCGCATGTCACATAGACGTCGGGCAAGAAGTGCATTTCGATCTTGATGACGCCGTCACCCTGACAAGCCTCGCAACGACCGCCTTTGACGTTAAACGAGAAACGACCCGGCTTGTAGCCGCGTGTTTTGGCTTCGGGCAACTGTGCGAACCAGTCCCGGATCGGGGTGAAAGCCCCGGTATAGGTCACCGGGTTGGATCGCGGGGTTCTGCCAATCGGGCTTTGATCAATATCGATGATCTTGTCGATAAGTTCGACACCGGCAATGCTGTCATGTGCGCCGGGATGATGACGGGCGTTATGCATCCGTTTTGCCAACGCCTTATACAGCGTTTCGATCACCAGACTGGACTTGCCACCACCGGAAACTCCGGTAACACAGATGAATTTTCCAAGCGGGAAATCAACATCAATGCCCTGAAGGTTGTTGGCCGTGGCCCCCTTGATGGTAATCGCCTTGCCATTTCCTTTGCGACGTTCCTTGGGAACAGCGATCTGTTCGATCCCGACAAGGTATTTCCCCGTCAGGCTGTTGGGGTTCTGCTGGATTTCTTCGGGGGTTCCCTGCGCAACAATACGTCCACCATGGATACCTGCACCCGGGCCCATATCAACGACATAGTCAGCTGCGCGAATAGCATCTTCGTCATGTTCAACGACAAGAACAGTGTTTCCAAGATCACGCAGGCGCTTGAGGGTTTCCAGAAGACGGTCATTGTCGCGCTGATGCAGGCCAATTGAAGGTTCATCAAGGACGTAAAGCACACCTGTGAGGCCCGAGCCGATTTGCGATGCCAGGCGAATACGCTGGCTCTCACCGCCCGAAAGGGTGCCGGACGTGCGCGACATGGAGAGATAATCAAGTCCGACGTCACGCAGGAACCGCAGACGGTCATTGATCTCGCGAAGAATACGCCGGGCGATCTCTGTTTCTTTCTCGTTCAGCTTGCCTTCAAGGCCGATAAACCAGTCACCGGCCTTGGCAATCGAAAGATCGGTGATCTGCGAGATATCAAATCCATCAACCTTTACGGCCAGTGCTTCGGGTTTCAGGCGTTTTCCCGAACAGGTCGGGCAATGTGAAACCATCTGATATTTGGACAGTTCATCACGGGCCCACTGACTGTCAGTTTCGCGCCAGCGACGGGCCATGTTTGGAATAACACCTTCGAACGGGCGAGAAACCTTATAGCTGCGCGACCCGTCATCATAGGTAACGGTGACTTCTTCTTCGCCGGAGCCGTTCAGAATAATGTCCTGAGCTGTTTTCGGTAATTTGTCCCAGGCAACATTCGTCTTGAAGCCGAAATGCTTTGCGACCGATTTCAGCGTCTGCAGATAATATTTCGATGTGCTGCTTGCCCAAGGAGCAACAGCGCCATCTTCAAGCGTCTTGCTTTCATCAGGGACAACCAGCATCGGATCAAATTCCATCTGGGTGCCAAGACCATCACAAGCCGGGCAGGCGCCAAAGGGATTGTTGAATGAAAACAGGCGGGGTTCGATTTCCTCAATCGTAAAACCGGAGACGGGGCAGGCGAACTTTGCAGAGAAGACAGTGGTTTCCCCAGTCTTGGCCTCTTCGGTCAGGACGATGCCATCGGTCAATTCAAGGGCAGTTTCAAAACTGTCGGCAAGGCGGGTGGCGATGCCTTCCTTGACGATCAACCGATCCACCACGACTGAAATATCATGTTTCAGTTTTTTGTTGAGTTCGGGGGCCTCGTCGATGTCATACATCTCGCCATCGATTTTGACGCGCTGGAACCCGCGTGAGCGCAGATCACGCAATTCCTTTTTGTATTCGCCCTTACGTCCGCGTACGATCGGAGCAAGAAGGTAAAGACGCGTGCCTTCTTCCATCTCCATCACCCGGTCGACCATCTGCGACACCGTCTGGCTGACAATCGGAAGACCCGTTGCAGGCGAATAGGGGATCCCGATGCGCGCCCACAGAAGACGCATATAGTCATAAATCTCGGTGACGGTACCGACGGTCGAACGCGGATTGCGCGATGTCGTTTTTTGTTCGATCGAAATGGCCGGGGACAAGCCGTCGATATATTCGACATCCGGCTTTTGCATCAATTCAAGGAACTGGCGTGCATAGGCAGACAGGCTTTCGACATAGCGACGCTGACCTTCGGCATAGATCGTGTCGAACGCAAGCGAACTTTTTCCGGATCCCGAAAGGCCGGTAATCACCACCAGAGAATCGCGTGGCAGTTCAACGTCGATGTTCTGAAGATTGTGTTCGTTCGCACCGCGAACCGAAATTTTCGTCAGCATATCGGGCCTTTTGTTCCTGAATTGTTCGGAAAGTGTATAGAGGACGTCAACGCTATACGCAAGCGCACCCCTGACAGCTCCTGTCAGTATTTGTCAGGAGACTGTCATTTCACAATGACCATGGCGATAGAGACACGAAAAAACCCGCCGAACAAGTCCGGCGGGTTTCACAAATCCTGTGACCATTTTGGTCGAACAAGGCTGATCAGGCTTAGCCCTTGGTGACCGAGCGACCGGTCGCGCCAAGGTCTTTGAAAGCTTCTTCGAGACGGGCTGCCATCGAAAGTTCAGCTTCGCGAACCCAGACGCGCGGGTCATAGTCTTTTTTGTATGGTTTGTCCGTTTCCGGATCGACCTGATACTTGAAGGCGCGCGCATGGGCTTCGACATATTCACCGACCGGGCGGGAATAGGCGAACTGGGTATCGGTATCGATATTCATCTTGAAAACGCCATAGCTGACGGCTTCTTCGATTTTTTCTTTTTCCGAACCGGAACCACCATGGAATACGAAGTCCAGAGGACGGTCGCCAAGACCATGCTTCTCGGATACAAATTTCTGGCTTTCCAGAAGAATTTCCGGACGCAGTTTGACGTTACCCGGTTTATAGACGCCGTGCACATTACCGAATGCAGCAGCAACCGAGAAATGGCCGAGCGGCGACAGACGGCGATAGGCCTCTTCAACTTCTTCCGGACGGGTATAAAGACGCGGATCGATCTCGTCACTTGACGTGTCAAGCTCGTGACCAATGCCGTCTTCTTCGCCACCGGTAACGCCCAGTTCGATCTCAAGGCTCATCTCGATGGCGGACATGCGCTTAAGGAAGGTCTCGCAAGTCGACAGGTTGTCTTCAAGCGTTTCTTCCGAAAGATCGAGCATGTGAGAGCTATAAAGCGCCTGACCGGTTTCGGCATAGGCCTTTTCGCTCCATTTCAACATTTCATCGACCCACGGGACGAACTTGCGGTTCGCGTGATCGGTATGCATGACAACAGCGACACCGTAATATTCAGCAAGAAGCTGTGCATGACGGGCAGCCGAAACTGCGCCCACGACACGGGCAGCATCAGCGTCCTTGATGCCCTTGCCGGCAAAGAACTGTGCACCACCATTCGAAAGCTGAATGATAATGTCAGAACCGGCATTCGCGGCAGCTTCAAGGGCTGCGTTCATCGTGCTTGATGATGTGATATTAACAGCGGGAAGGGCGTAACCGTCCTGCTTGCAAGCAGCGACAAGGTCACGATAGGCAGCACCGGTAACAACACCGGGTTTAACGGAAGGCATGTGGGTACTCCTCCTGGGGGTCAGAGTAAAACAGGTGCCCCCGTGCGAACCGACTGGTCCGCAGCAAGGGCAATCCGTAAGGAGCCCAATGCATCTTCCATATGCTGCGTCAGGTCAAGATTTTCTGTTATAGACTTTAGGAAAAATTCCTGTTCACGCAGGCAAAGACCATCGTGATCGGGTTCGTCATCTGTGCGGATGGTTTCATCAACGCGGGTGAATTCGCCGGAACTGTCGGTATCTGCATGATGCAGGCGCAACGCATTTGTCTTGGTGTGGGTATCGATGTCAGCCGATCCGGCTCCTTTTTCTTCGACATCGGTAATCGAGACGCAACCTTTCGGTCCAATGACATCCTTAACAAAGAATGCGGTTTCGCTGATCATCGGACCCCAGCCAGCTTCATACCAGCCAACTGAGCCGTCATCAAAACGTACCTGAAGCTGCCCATAGTTATACATCTCTGGTGCGACATCCTCAGAGAGACGCACACCAATTGCATTGACCGATACCGGCTTTGCGCCGGTCATCAGGCACATGATGTCAAGATAATGAACCCCGCAATCAACAATCGGCGATACGCTGTTAAGCAACCGCTTGTGGGTTTCCCAAAAGGCGCCGCTGCTTTGTTGGTTAAGGTTCATCCGCATGACAAGCGGTTTGCCGAGTGTCTTGGCAATTTCGACGAACTTTTCCCAGGATGGATGATGGCGCAGGATATATCCGATCACCAGTTTCCGATCATGTTTGCGTGCAGATGCGACCACGCGTTCAGCATCTGCGACGGTCGCAGCCAGCGGCTTTTCAATAAAAACATGTGCGCCGGCTTCAAACGCTGCGATGGCGAAATCTGCATGTGTCTCGGTATAGGTATTAATTGAAACCGCATCCGGTTTGGTTTCTGCCAACGCAGTATAGAAATCGGTAAATTGCGGATAGTCGGCAAAACCATCCGGAAGCTTGTTTGCCGGGATTTCCGAACGTGCGCAAATGCCGACGATTTCGTATCCATCCAGCGCGTGATAAGCCTTTGCGTGGGACATACCCATATTACCAAGACCAATGACAAGAATACGAACCGGCTTCATTTTATGCCTCCTGAAAACCTGATAAAATATTGATTGTTATGCGCCGTTGATCCAGCTGCGGGTTACAGTGTAGCTGTCATCAAACAGAATGATATCGGCCTGATAGCCCGGTGCAATGCGCCCCATCTTGTCATCTAGTTTCAGGAACTCTGCCGGATAAAGGGATGCCATTCTAAGCGCTTCGCCAAGCTCAATACCGATCATCTCGACACAGTTTTTAACCGCACTGATCATATTAAGATCGGATCCTGCTAGCGTCCCGTTGGCCAAGGCGCAACGCCCATCAGTGGCGATAATTTCCTCACCGCCAAGGACAAAGCGTTTTTCAGTTGCGCCAACTGTCGGCATCGCATCCGTCACAAGCATGATCTTGCCTTTTGCCTTGGCTTTAACGGCGATTTTCACAGCGGCAGGATGCACGTGGTAACCATCAACAATCAGTCCACACCAGGTGGTATCATCTGCCATTGCCGCACCGGCAACACCAGGTTCACGATGGGTAAGGGGGCTCATGGCGTTAAACAGATGGGTAAAGCCACGCATTCCTTCGCCAATTGCTTCCTGAATATCATCATAGGTACCTGCAGTGTGCCCGGCGCAAACCAGAACACCTTTGTCCGCAAGCTTCTTTATGGTTCCCTTGGCGGCTTTTTCCGGCGCCATGGTGACCAGAATTCTGCCGTTGGGCAGGCGGGTCAGAAGTTCAATCGCATCATCTTCCATCGGGCGAATGATGTCGGCGGAATGAACGCCTTTACGCTCGACATTCAGGTACGGGCCTTCAAGATGAATACCGACGATACCCGGAACATTTGCATCAATTGCAGCGCTGACGGCCGCAATGGCATCTTCCATCTTGTCACGATAGTCGGTGATGAGAGTCGGCAGCATCGCAGTGGTACCGAACTTACGATGGGCTTCCATGACGGCGCGCACCCCGTTGATATCGGGTTGATCGTTCAAAAGAACGCCGCCGCCGCCATTAACCTGAACGTCAATCAGGCCGGGGGCCAAAGTTTGGCCCTGACCATCAACGATTTCAATGTCGTTGGGCAGGGCTTTTGCATCGGAAATTGCTTCGATCTTGCCGTTACGCACGATGACCGCTCTTCCGTCGAGAAATTCTGTCCCGTCGAAAATGCGGGCATTGGTAATGGCAAAGCTGGTCATTAGTGGGTCTCCGTCACTTTCGAAAGGTGCGGCGGCGCATCGGGGTTGCAGCCACGAGCCAAAGCCACATTTTCCGCCAGAGTGTAGAATGTCTGGATCATGGCAATCGGCGCCAGTAACGGGTGGATATCCTCGACCACCGGGAGGTGACCCTTGATATCGGCATAGCCCGTCTCTGCGGCAAACAGATTGTCTGTTTTTGCCCGCATCTCGGAAAGGAAATCCTCGACGCTGTCACGTGACGCATCTTGCTGCGAGAATACCAGCATCGGGAAAGTCGGCGTGACTAGTGCCATCGGTCCGTGCTTGACTTCAGCTGCGCTGAAAGCTTCGGCGTGCAAGCTGCTGGTTTCCTTGAATTTAAGGGCAGCTTCCTGTGCGATTGCAAATGCTGGTCCACGCCCGATAACATAAAGGCCGTTAGAGTTGGCAATCGTTTCCGATGCGCCCAGCCAATCCTGATCCAGAGCGGAATTCAACGATTGAGGCAACTTAACGAGCCCTTTGTTAAATGCATCATCCTGTGTCCAGGCACCTACAATCTGCGCAATAGCTGACAGGGTTGCGATATAGGATTTGGTTGCTGCAACGCTTGTCTCTGGTCCGGCCATCAGCGGGATCACATGGTCAACGGTGTCGGCCAGTGGAGAATCGACAACATTCACAAGTGCCACAGTGCGCGCACCCGCGTCACGGGCTGCCTCGGCATTCTTCACCAGATCAGGGCTCTTGCCGGACTGCGAAACCGCTATGAACAAAGCGTCTTTCGAGGCAATTGAACGATTATAGATTGATACAATTGATGGTGCTGCCGAAACGACCGGAATGCCAAGCTGGCTTTCGATCAGGTATTTGGCATACAGGGTTGCGTGGTCGGAGCTTCCGCGCCCGCAGGTGACAACAAATTTCGGCGGATTGTTCCGCAGGTCTTCCGCCAGCTTGGCAATTGCATCCCTGTTGTGTGCAAGCTGAGTTGCGACAACTTCCGGGGCTTCTGCCAATTCGCGGCCCATCTGCGTTTTCGGACGCCAACTTGTCGTCATGTGCTATATTCCCTTGGTTCTGTATGAATGGCGAATTGACTCGATCAACGCGCATCCACCTGCATTTCAGCGATAAAGTCATAACTGTCACCGCGGTAATAGGACCGGGTGAATTCCACTGGCGTGCCATTGGCAAGGAAAGAGCGTCGCTCGATATAAAGCGCGGCACTGCCATCCGGCACCCCAAGGATTTTGGCGGTTTCGCCATCAAAAAGTTCGGCCCGAAGGCGCTGCAACGCGCGCTCGGGCTTTTTGTTGTACTTTGCCAGCGCGTCATAAAGCGATTTGTCGACTTCATCCGGGCTGGGCAAAAAGGCGCGCGGAATGACCGCATATTCAAGCGCCATAGGTTTGTCATTCGCTGTACGCAGACGACGCAAACGGGTGACCTCGGTCCCCGGTGACAAATTAAGGGCCATGGCTTCTTCGGGCGAGGCATGACCAAGTGTTTTTTCCAGCCAGACCGCACCCGGATCCATTCCGCGTGTAATCATGTCTTCAGTAAAGGAAGTCAGTCGCGACAGAGCCTGTTCGACACGAGGCGCTACAAAGGTTCCAGCTCCGTGTCGTTGCACCAGAACGCCTTCCTCAACAAGGGCACGCATCGCGTTGCGAACTGTTACCCGTGAAATACCCAATTCGGTTGCCAGATCGCGTTCACTTGGCAATGCATCGTCAACTTGCAGGATGCCATCTTCGATGACAGCCTTAAGAGCAGACTGCAACCGACGATAAAGCGGGCCATTGCCGGTATTTTCAATATCCCGGGTCCTGAGATTTGCGATGATGTCCGACGTTGCGATCATGCGGCGGCTCTTTCATGCTGTTTGGCCAACAAAATAGCACCATGCATGGCGTCAAATTTTGCAGGCGCCATCAGTTTCTTGATATCTTCTGGCATGCGTTTGGCCATCTGTTCGGCAAGCCCGCCCATCAGGGTCAGACGTGGTGCGCCAAAGGCGACCAGCTTCCGGAGAATCTTCAGGTTTGCATCTACGGCGAAATTCACAAGTGATATCGCCGCCTTATCACCGGCAGCCTCGGCATCAAATACCATCGGGCAAAACGCGCCATAATCTGATGGCCGCGCGGTTTCGGCAAATACGACAATATTCTCGGGATTGTTGTCGAATTTGGCCATCACAGCAGTAGTAAGGTCTGTTTTCTCAGCCAAACCTTCATGGGCGAGCAGGGCTGTTTCAATGGCATTGCGACCAATCCGCGCACCACTACCAAGATCGGAAACTTCAAACCCCCAACCAGCGACCGCCAATTCTGTGTTGTCGATGATTGCCTGTCCGCATGTTCCGGTGCCAACGATCAGAATTGCACCATTTGCGCCGTCATGAGCGCCAAGGCACGCTGTATAGGCATCGGTTGCAAAACAGGTGCTGGCGAAGGGATGCGCATAAGATTGCGCAAGTTTGCGATCACGCTCAAGTGGGAGGCCGGCAAGCCCCATTCCAGCATGCAGATCACCAAGTCGGGAATCATCCATACCGGCATTTGAAAGCGCAAGAGACGCAGCTGCGATGATTTCACCAAAAACATGGTCAATACCAAGGCGGGTATTGGCCCCGCCACTCACGGATTCACCCAGTACGCAGCCGGATTCATTTGCAATCCGCACGCGGCAGCGCGTTCCGCCGCCATCAACACCAAGATAAAGCCGTTCGTTTGCCATGATTGCCTAGCTGCCTTCCCGTTTCTGATCAGAGCATAGCAGAGTGGTATCTTAAAAAGCAATACCAATATAGTGCCACTATATTTGATAGTGGTCTGATTTTGGAGTCAGTAGATATACGCACATATTGTAGGGGTGAATTGAAATAGTTAACTACTGCGTTGTTTTATATATGTTTTATGAGTGTATTGGCGGTCTTTATCGAAAATATTTACGAAGTGGCTTGCACCGCTGGTATCACAATGGTATTTAATTTGGAGAGGGAGACGGAAAAATGGCATCACGCACTGAAGAATTTGATTCGCGATTTGCCGGGTTGGACCAATGGTCTGACGCCGATTTCCTTATGGCCTTGTGGGAAGGCCAGATGCGTGCTGTGGCCTCGGTTGGTCCGGTCCTGGGGGATCTGGCCACAGCAGCTAACGGGATTGCACGCCGCCTGGGGGGCGGCGGGCGTCTCGTTTATGTCGGCGCAGGAACTTCCGGAACGGTTGCATGGCAAGACGCCAAGGAACTTGGCGGGACCTTTGGTTGGCCCGAAGAGCATACCATTGTCATGCTGGCTGGCGGTGTTCAAAGCTCGCCAAATGAATTCAATGGTGCAGAGGATGATGTCGACCTCGCTGCGCGCGAAATATTCCAACATAATATTTCGGAAAATGATGCCGTAATTGCCATCGCTGCCAGCGGCGCAACGCCCTATACGGTGCGCGCACTGGAGCTGGCGCGCGAACGTGGCGCTTTTACTGTCGGCATTTGCAACAATCCTGATGGTCATATTCTTGGTATTGCGGACACAGGAATTTACCTCGAAAGCGCCCCGGAAGTTGTCGCTGGTTCGACCCGCATGGGGGCGGGAACAGCACAAAAGGCTGCGCTGAACATCCTGTCGACGCTTGTGATGAACAAATTGGGGCGCCTGTTTGATAACCTGATGGTTGGTATGCGCGCAGAAAATATCAAGCTGCATGAACGGGCAGTACGCATTGTCTCGCACATCGCGTCCTGCGCGCCAGATCAGGCCAAACACGCGCTTGAAAAAACAGACTTTGATATTCGTTCGGCGGTGCTGGTGGCCAAGGGTCACACACCGGATCGGGCAAAAGAAATTCTTGTACTGTCTAATGGAAATCTCCGGACAGCGCTTGAGTACAGGAACTGACATCAACACGGTGCCAGTCCGCCGACATTGATCAGAGGAGGCATAAATGTCGAATAAAGTCTTAGCAAAAGGCCTGGCCGGGGCCCTGGCGGCAAGTGTCGCCCTGGTTCCGTTGATGGCATCTGCTGGCGAACTCGTAATCGAAAGCTGGCGTAACGACGATATCGATATCTGGAATGATAAAATCATTCCGGCATTCAACAAAGAACACCCGGACATCAAGGTTTCGTTCAAACCGACCCCGCCGACCGAATATAACGCATCGGTCAATGCCAAGCTGGCTGGCGGCACCGCAGGCGACCTGATCACCTGCCGTCCGTTTGACGCATCGCTTGAACTTTACAAGCAGGGCAACCTTGCGCCGCTTGATGACCTCAAGGGGATGGATAACTTCTCTGATGTTGCCAAATCGGCATGGCAAACAGATGACGGTTCTGTCACCTTCTGCCTGCCGATGGCGTCTGTCATTCACGGTTTCATCTATAACAAGGAAGCTTTCGAGGAAGTCGGCGTAGAAGTCCCGAAAACCCGCGAAGAATTCTATGCCGCCCTTGACAAGATCAAGGAAGAAGGCAGCTACATTCCGATGGCAATGGGCACCGCAGACCAGTGGGAAGCGGCAACCATGGGCTTCCAGAATATCGGTCCGAACTACTGGAATGGTGAAGCTGGTCGTAAAGCTCTGATCGATGGTAGCGCGAAATTCACCGATGCGCCTTATGTCGACACCTTCAAGGAACTTGCAAGCTGGAAGAACTATCTGCCAGACGGCTATGAAGCCATTTCCTATCCGGATGCGCAGAACCTGTTCTCGCTGGGGCGCGCAGCTGTTTATCCGGCTGGCTCCTGGGACATTTCGCTGTTCAACAACCAGGCTGATTTCGAGTTCGGCGCATTTCCGCCACCCCCTGCAGCTGGTGCCGATACCTGCTATATCAGTGACCATACCGACATTGCTCTTGGCCTGAATGCAGGTTCGAAAAACGCAGCAGAAGCCAAGCTGTTCCTTGAATGGATGACGGGTTCCGAGTTTGCCGAACTCTATTCCAACGCGCTGCCGGGCTTCTTCTCGCTTTCAAACCACAAAGTCGCCGTGACCGATCCGGTTGCAAACGAGTTCGTGAGCTGGCGCCAGAAGTGTGAATCCACCATTCGCAACTCCTACCAGATTCTGTCGCGTGGCACGCCGAACCTTGAAAACGACCTGTGGAACCTTTCTGCACAGGTAATCAACGGTACGCTGACCCCGGCAGATGCAGCAGGTGCTGCCGAAGCTGGTCTTGCGAAGTGGTATGCTCCGCACCAGTAACATATCGAAAGGATGGCGGAGACTGCGGGTTTCTGCCATCCTTGCTTTATCGCCCGATCAGGTAACAGCATGCGTTCTGTATCTTGAGGCCGCCGGGCGGAAAAACTGCGGTCCATACATGAGAAGGTTATTCAGAAACCTTCAATCTTTTAATCTTGGATAACAGGACAGGGTATGGCGCATTCCGGCCCCATGACCGATTGGCGCAAGGCAAAATTGCCTGTGATCGCCTTTCTGGCCCCAGCAACGATCATTTACACGCTGTTTATGATCTATCCGCTGCTTGATTCAATCCGGCTCAGCTTCTATGCGACCCCGAGTGGTGGTGATGCTGCTTTCGTTGGGTTGGACAACTATCGCACCATTTTGGCTGATCCGGATTGGTCGGCGACCTTTTGGAACAGCTTCTGGAACAATATGAAGTTCTTTGCTGTTCACATGTTGATCCAGAACCCGATCGGCATTGCGCTGGCTGGTATTCTCAGCCTGCCGCAGCTCCGCTTCCGGAATACCTATCGCACCATGATGATCATGCCGACCATGCTTTCAGTGGTGATTGTCGGCTTTATCTGGCAGTTGATCCTGAGCCCTGTCTGGGGTGTTGGCGCAGACCTTCTTGATATTGTCGGTCTTAAATCTTTGTTCGGTCCCTGGCTGGGCAAGGAAGGTAGTGCCTTGATCACTTTGTCATTCATTTCGGTCTGGCAGTGGGTTGGCATTCCCTTGATGCTGATTTATGCCGCCTTGCTTGCGATCCCGGACGATCTGGTTGATGCCGCAATTGTCGATGGCGCGACCCATTTCGAAGTATTCATCCATATCAAGTTGCCGTTGGTCCTGCCGACTGTTGCCATGGTCTCCATTCTGACATTTGTCGGTAATTTCAATGCCTTCGACCTGATTTATGCGGTAAAGGGTGCGTTGGCAGGCCCGAACTTCTCGACCGATATCATGGGCACATTGTTCTACCGCACATTCTTTGGCTATCAGTTGCAGCTTGGAAACCCGCATCTCGGGGCGACCGTTGCATCCCTGATGTTCCTGATCATTCTGGCAGGCGTTCTGTTCTATCTGTTCGCCATTCAGCGCCGCCTGGCGCGTTATCAGCTGTAATCGGGGGCGACGATGAATTTTGCAAATATACGTCGGGAAGACGCCAGTCGCGCAGTGATCGTTCATGCGATCCTTCTGACCTACACGCTGGTGGCGCTGTATCCGATTTTCCTTGTGGTGATTAACGCCTTCAAGACCCGTAAGGGTATCTTCAAGGATCCGATGGGTCTGCCAAATGCCGATACCTTCAGTCTGGAGGGGTTCACCAAGGTTCTGGCAAAGTCGAATTTTGAGCTGTTTTTCTATAACAGTTTTACAGTGACCATCGTGACCATCGTGATTGTTCTGTTGCTGGCGGCGATGGCTGCATGGGCATTGTCGGAATACAAATTCCCGGGCAATACGGTGCTCGCCCTGTATCTTGCCATCGGTATCATGGTGCCGATCCGGCTTGGTTCTGTGTCGATCCTGAACCTTGTGGTCGATATGGGGCTGGTGAACACGTTGACTGCACTGGTTCTGGTTTATGTTGCGCAGGGATTGCCACTGGCGATCTTTATCCTGACGGAATTCATGCATCAAATTCCCAAGGATCTAAAAGAAGCCGCACGGTGTGACGGGGTCGGGGAGTTCAAAATCTTCTTTGCGATCATTCTTCCGCTAATCCGCCCGGCCGTGGCAACTGTCGCAGTTTTTACGATGATCCCGATCTGGAATGATCTTTGGTTCCCGCTGATTCTTGCACCGGGCGATGGCAAGCAAACCATTACCCTGGGTGTGCAGCAATTCATTGGCCAGTATGTGACTGACTGGAACGCGGTTCTGGCATCACTGAGCCTTGCGATTATCCCGATCCTGATCCTTTACCTGATTTTCTCCCGACAACTCATTCGCGGCCTGACATCCGGCGCGGTGAAGTAATTGTTGGCTGATAGGAGCTTTGAATAAATGGCTGACTTGAAACTTGACCAGATCCGTAAAAGCTATGGCGCGGTTGATGTCCTGCATGGCATTGATCTGGATGTAAAAGACGGTGAATTCGTGGTGTTTGTCGGGCCGTCAGGTTGCGGAAAATCCACCTTGTTGCGCATCATTGCCGGTCTGGAAGACATCACTGGTGGCGATCTGATGATTGATGGCGAACTTGTGAATACCAAAAGTCCGCGTGATCGCGGAATTGCCATGGTTTTCCAGTCCTATGCGCTTTATCCGCATATGACAGTTTACAAGAACATGGCGTTCGGGCTTAAGCTCGATAAACAGGACAAGGCTGCAATTGACGCTCGTGTGCGTGAAGCCGCGCGCATCCTGCAGCTTGATCAACTCCTTGATCGCAGACCGTCGGAGCTTTCAGGCGGTCAGCGCCAACGTGTTGCCATTGGTCGTGCGATCGTGCGCCAGCCAAAGGTGTTCCTGTTTGATGAACCGCTTTCAAACCTTGATGCCGCGTTGCGCGTTCAAACCCGCATCGAAATTGCAAAACTGCATCAGGATCTGAAATCGACGATCATTTATGTTACCCACGATCAGGTTGAAGCCATGACGTTGGCAGACAAGATCGTGGTGATGAATGGTGGCAATGTCGAACAGGTCGGATCACCGATGCAGCTTTACCATCATCCGGAAACCCGTTTTGTTGCGGGCTTTATCGGATCACCAGCCATGAATTTCACCAGCGTCACGATCGACGGGGTTGAGCAGGGCAAAGTGACCGTATCGGTTCCAGGCGGTGTCAAATCGGTTCTGCCATTTGACGTTCCGGCTTCCGAAATCGGATCGCAGGTCGAACTGGGAATTCGCCCGGAACATCTGTCCCTTGGCGATCAGGGCGAATTGACGGTCAATGGTGAGGTCGATGTCGTCGAGAAGCTTGGCGATTCTACCTATTTGTATCTGAAACTTGCCAATGGTGATCGCGTCACGGTTCGCGCCCCCGGACATAGCCGGGTAAAAATCGGTGAAACCGTTACGGCATCTGCGCCCGCCGGAGCCGCGCATCTGTTTAACGGGCAAGGCAAAGCCTTTACGAAAGTAGATTGCCCGGCCGAGTTCAGTGCAGAAGACTGACCATATCCGTCGCACTGAAAACGGAACATCTTGAGAAAAGGCGCCGTTCATGGCGCCTTTTTGCTTTTCAGTCAGCCGGTCCGCTTCACAGCTGAAAAACTGTTGCAGAACTTTAACTTGCCCTTGCTCTAGACAGGCGCAAAAATGAACCCTGCGTGTTCAAAAGAAAGAAAAAGTTTCGTTTTTTCTTTCGTATCAACACGAATGTTTGCGATATTGCTCCGTGCCGGAGCGAGATAACCAAATTCTATGAACGATCCGGCCACAGGGAAATGCCATCACGTTTATAACGAGGGTTCAAAATGTCTAAAAAACACGGCGCATTGCGCGGTTCTTTGCTTGGCCTCACAGCGATTGCTGGAATGGCTGCCTTCACTTCAGCGGCTCAGTCTGAAGAGCTTCGTCTGCTGACCTGGGGTGGCTATGCCCCGGACGAAGTTGTCGAGCTGTTCGAAAAAGAAACCGGCATCGATGTCGAAGTGACGTTGTCCAACAACGAAGACATGATTTCAAAACTGCGTGCGACGGGCGGCGGTGGTTTTGACCTTGCCCAGCCGTCCCAGGACCGCATCGCCGGTGCTCAGCTTGAATACGGTATCTATAAACCGATCGACCTTTCGAAAGTCGACGCGGCCAAATTCATTCCGTCGATGCTTGATGCGACCAAAACCAACACCACCGTTGAAGGCGACGTTTACGGCGTGCCGCATGTCTGGGGCACCAGCGGCCTGATCGTTGACAAATCCAAAGCCGCAAACGTCGCAGACTATACCGACCTTTGTGCACCGGAAGTTGCAGGCAAGGTTTCCTATCGCCTGAAGCGTCCGACCCTGATCGGTTTCGCTTACGCGATGGGACTTGATCCGTTTGCGGCATATGGTGATGAAGCCAAGTATCAGGAAATCCTTGATGCGGTCGAAGCCAAGCTGATTGACTGTAAATCCAACGTTAAAACCTACTGGGAAGGTGGCGATGCGCTGCTGAATCTCGTACGTTCGGGTGAAGTCGTTGCAGCAATGGCTTGGGATACTGGCGGCTGGAAGCTCAATAACGACAATGCCGACATCACCTTTGTCGCACCGAAATCCGGCGCACTTGGCTGGATTGATACCTTTGCGCTGCCGCGCAAGACAAAGAACGAAGATGCTGCCTATAAGTGGATCAACTTTGTCATGCAGCCGGAAATCGCTGCTAAAATCACTGCAAGTGCAGGCAACTTTACCGCCTCCAAGGGTGCGGATGAGTTTGCAGATGCAAAACTCAAGGCTCAGTTCCAGGGCAGTTTCCCGCCGGCTGACCTCGACAACATCAAATGGTATCCGACCGTTCCGGCCGGTCTTGAAGTGCTTGAGGGTAAAACCCTTGATCGCGTGAAGGCTGCTCAGTCGAACTAAGGAAACTTTTTTCCTGAGAACTTTCGTCCCCGGCATATTTTTGTGCCGGGGATATCGTGCTTTCTGGAATGGCAATCACCATTCGATTGGCTCCACCAACAAAAATAACGTGAACAGGGCTCCTATGGCTGACCAATTTGACCTTGAATGCCGCAATGTGGTCAAAACTTTTGACGACTTTACCGCCGTCAATGACATCTCACTGGCAATCCCCAAAGGGTCGTTTTTCTCCATCCTTGGTCCAAGTGGATGCGGCAAGACGACGCTGCTTCGGATGCTGGCCGGGTTTCAGGCCCCCACATCGGGCGATATCCTGATCAAGGGCGCATCGGTGCTGGGTGTTCCACCCAACCGTCGGCCGGTCAATATGGTATTTCAGCATCTTGCCTTGTTCCCGATGATGAATGTTGCCGAAAACGTTGCCTATGGCCTTAAACGCCGTGGTGTTGACAAGGCAACGATCACGCAAAAGGTCAATGAAACCCTTGCACGGGTAGGACTTCCAGATGCTGGACCCAAACAGATTAGTCAGCTCTCAGGTGGCCAGAAGCAGCGCATCGCGATTGCGCGTTGTCTTGTTCTTGACCCCGCTGTTCTGCTTTTGGACGAACCTTTAGGGGCGCTTGACCTTAAATTGCGCGAACATATGAAGGTTGAACTCAAACAACTGCAACATGAGATCGGCACCACGTTTGTTTACATCACCCATGACCAGTCCGAGGCACTTGTGATGTCCGATCAGGTTGCGGTAATGAATGCCGGACGATTTGAGCAGGTCGGTGCGCCACAGGACCTCTATTACAATCCCAAAACGGCCTTTGTTGCGGGCTTTGTCGGTGAGAGCAATCGCTGGCACGGCACTGTTGAAGGTGGCGATGATCACAAGATCGAAATCAATCTTGCCAGCGGCGGCAAAGTCATCGCTAAACGCGACGGCCAGACCAATCTGGTCACCGGTCAGGGTGTCGACGTTTTTGTCCGTCCCGAAGCCATCGCCATTGATGGCACGGAAGGTGCCGACAACAGTCTTTCCGCCAAGGTTGATAATGTCCTGTTTAATGGTGCCGCAAGCAGTCTTCAGGTGCGTGAACTTGTGACCGGTCATGAAATGACCGTTGCCTTGCCCCAGACCGGTGCATTTGCCTCCGTCAAGGCAGGGGACGAAATCAGGCTTTCATGGAGCGTCGAGCAAACCCGTTGCTTCGCATCGACCGAAGGCGGAGCAGGAGCATGAGCAAGACAGCTTCCATAACCGGAGGCAGCGCGTTTCGCTTTGGCTTGCTGTTGTTGGCAATGCCGTTGCTATTGTGGCTGTTTCTGTTGGTTATTTTGCCGCACATGGACCTTTTCCTGGTCTCGATGCGCGAACGCATTTCATATGGAAAATATGAATTCAGCCTGATCAACTATATCGAATTTTTTGCAGAACCCCTTTACTGGAACACCTATGTCCGGACGGCGGTGATGTCGATCTTAGCCACGGTTCTGACGCTCGTGATCGGCTTTCCGGTATCGTACTACATCGCCAAGGTGATGCGCGGAAAGGGCAAGAATGCGCTGTTTCTGATGTGCCTGATCCCGTTCTGGGTTTCGGAACTGGTTCGGACCTTTGGCTGGATGATCCTGCTGCGCGAAAGCGGCGTTATAAGCAATTTCCTGCAATGGGCCGGGATCGCGGATGGGCCTGTGGAAATGCTTTATAACGACGCGGCCATTATGGTCGGTCTGGTTTACACGTCGATGTTGTTCATGGTTGTTCCTCTGGTTTCGGTTCTCGACAGCCTTGATGACAGTCTGATCGAGGCGGGATATGACCTTGGTGGCAACGCATTCACCGTAACACGTGACATCGTTATTCCCCATGCCATGCCCGGTATTGCCTCAGGGTGCATCGTTGTCTTCATGCTGACACTTGGCAATTACCTGACACCCAATCTGTTGGGGGGTAAGGACAGCCTCTGGTTTACCGAACAGATTTACACCCAGTTCATTACTAGATTTAACTGGGAGTCAGGGTCTGCGTTTGGCTTCCTGCTGCTGATTTTGTCATCTGCGATTGTCTGGATCGGGTTGAAACTCAGCAAACAGACGCTTTCAGAAACCGTGGGCTAGGGGAAAGAACATGATTCCAAGTATTCCGCAGCCCAAATTCTACAAGGGCCTATATTCAAGCTATATCGCGCTGTTCTTTGTCTATCTGAGCGCGCCGCTGATTGTCGTGGGTGTCTTTGCCTTCAACGACAGCCTGTTCCCGTCCATGCCCTGGGAGGGAGGGACTCTTGCCTGGTTCTTTGGAAATGAGGATCCCTATATAGGGATATTCAATGACACCAAGCTTCTTGAAAGTGTCGGCGTTTCGGCATTTGTGGCGTTCTGGGTCACCATCCTGTCAGTGACGGTCGGAACCTGTAATGCATTTCTGTTTGAACGCAGCAAGTTTCCCGGCAAGAACCTGCTTTATATTATCTCGCTTTCGCCACTGGTTATTCCAGGTGTGATCCTTGGTATTTCCATTCTTGTCTTCTCGAATGCCATTGCAAACGGTATCGAAGATAGTATTGGCTGGGATCTTGAGTTCCTGCGACCGGGCCTGTTTCTTGTGATCATTGGCCAGTTCGCCTTTATCACGACGATCACGACACTGGTGATCTCGGCTCGTTTGCGTAAATTTGATGTCAGTCTTGAAGAAGCTGCGCTTAATCTTGGCGCGACACGGCGTGCAGCACTCTGGACCATAACGATCCCGTTCCTCAAACCGGCATTGATCGGGGCAGGGATTGTGGCATTCCTGATGTCATTTGAGAACTTCAATACGACATTGATGCTGGTCGGGTCTGATGCGCCGCTGACCATTGCGATGTTTGATCGCCTCAAGCAGGGATCAACACCAGTTCTCAATGCGTTGTCGTTGCTGTTGATGGTGGTGTCAGGCGGTTTGGCTTTGCTCTCGGTCTTCGTGCAGCGTGACACCAAGAACTGATATCCGATCAAAATGTTCATTTCTGAATGTTAAAGGGTGGCATCAATGCCACCCTTTCTTTTTATCTTTGATAAACCGGCAAGCCGCATAAATGCGCAAAAAAAAACGTGACAGATTCATAATATGGAAACAAAAAATTCATATTAGACAATATGTTGATAGCAACATCGAGATGACTCCATACCATCAGAAGCAATAATTTTGCGGGGTTCTGCAGATTTATTGCTGTTCATATGAACGTTCTGATCCATCAAATTGTGAGTTTTAAACCTAAATAACAGTGCAATATTGATCATTTATGCGTTCGAAAAGTAAATTTCCGAAAACTGTCACTTGAGGAAACAGGGCTCCCGACAGAAAACGAATGCGTTGTGACGAACCGGACAACAGGCGGTTTGAAACAGATGTTTTTTATTTGGGAGCTAACAGATCATGTTTCGCAAGACACTAATGGCAGCCGCTGCCGTGTTTGCCATCGGCAACACTGCAGAAGCCGCAACCGAGATCACCTGGTGGCACGCTATGGACGGCGCGCTTGGTGGTGTGGTTGATCAGATCACCGCAGATTTTAACGCAAGCCAGTCCGATTATCACCTTGTTGCAGTTAACAAGGGTGGCTACGAAGACACCATGACGGCAGGTATCGCTGCGTTCCGCGCGAAAAACCAGCCGAACATCATTCAGATCTTCGATGCTGGCGCTGCAACCATCATCAATGCCAAAGGTGCTGTTAAGCCGGTTCAGGACCTGCTCGAAGAAAACAACGTCAAATTCGACATCAATGAATACATTCCGGGTGTTCGCTACTTCTATGCGGACTCTGATGGCAAGATGATCGGTATGCCGTTCAACAGCTCGACCCCGCTTCTGTATTACAACAAAGAAGCCCTTGCCAAAGCTGGTGTAGACGTTCCGAAAACCTGGCAGGAATTCGAAGAAGCTGCTCCGAAGCTCAAAGCTGCCGGTTACACCGCTCTTGCCCAGTCGCACAGCCCGTGGATCTTCTTTGAAAACTTCATGTCGCGCCACAATCTGCAGATGGCGACCGGCAACAACGGCTATGACAGCACCGATGTTAAGATCCTTTATAACAACGATGCGCTGAAAGATCACTGGAAGCGCGTCAAAGCCTGGAAAGACGAGGGGCACTATGGCTATTACGGTCGTGCATGGGGCGCAAACCAGGACGCTTTCGTTCAGCAACAGGTCGCCATGTGGATCGGTTCCTCCGGTTCGTTCGGTGGCCTTCGCAAATCCGCCCAGTTCGATTTTGGCACTTCGACCCTTCCTTACTGGAAAGGCGTTGGTGACGCACCGAAATCGACCTTTATCGGCGGTGCTTCGCTGTTTGCCTTCTCTGGTCATAGCGCAGAACAGGATGCTGGCGTTGCCGCATTCTTCAAATTCCTGACCAAGCCGGAAACCCAGTATTACTGGCACAAAGAAACCGGTTATGTGCCGATCACCACGGCGGCATATGAGCTGGCGAAAAAAGACGGCTACTACAAAGAAAGCCCGGATGCCGAAGTTGGCATTCAGCAGCTTTCCGAGGAAGGTGGTGAGTGGACCAAAGGTTACCGCCTTGGTTTCTACGTCCAGATCCGTGAAGTCATCTATCGCGAAGTCGACAAGATGATGAATGGCGAAGAAACCATTGATGCCGCCTTCAACACGATTGAAGAAGAAGCAAACGGCCTTCTGGATCGCTTCAACGATACCTATTCGAACTAATCTGCTTTTCGCAAATACGGGGCGGCCCAAGCTGGTCGCCCTGTTTTGCATTTTTTGGACTTGAGTAATGGTGGCATAGGCGATGAAGCGCGTACAATTTGAACATAGCGCGGTGCCCTATCTTTTTGTTGCACCCCAGATTTTGATTATTTCCATATTCTTCCTGTGGCCAGCGGCACAGGCGGTTTACCAGTCATTCCTTCTTGAAGATGCCTTTGGCATGTCTTCGCAATTTGTCTGGTTCCGCAATTTCGAGGATGTTCTATCGAGCGCATCCTGGAGCCGCTCGGCGATCTTTACAGTGATCTTCTCGGTGGCAGTCGCCGTTATTTCGATCACCATATCGCTTTTTCTGGCGGTACGTGCCGACGAAGTTATCCGTGGCGCCAAATCCTATCGGACGCTTCTGATGTGGGGATATGCGGTTGCGCCGCCCGTGGCTGGTCTGCTTGGCAATATGATGTTCAACCCGCTGATGGGTGACCTTTACAAAGCGTTCAACAGCTTCGGGTTTGAATTCAACCACATTCAAAACGCCAATGATGCGGCCTTTGTTGTCATTCTGATTGCGGTCTGGAAACAGGTCAGTGTGAATTTCATCTTCTTCCTGTCCGGCCTTCAGGGCATTCCGAAGTCCGTTCAGGAAGCAGCGACACTTGATTGTAAAAGTGCAGAACGTCGTTTCTGGACGATTACCTTCCCGTTGCTTGCTCCGACGACCTTCTTCCTGCTGGTGATCAACCTGACGTACGCCTTCTTTGAAACCTTTGGCATCATTGATGTGTCGACCAAGGGGGCTCCGGGCGGGGCAACAGCAACGCTTGTCTACAAGGTTTATGTGGATGGTTTCATCGGGGCGGATTTGGGCGGCAGTTCCGCGCAATCGGTTTTGCTGATGATCATGGTCAGTATTTTGACCGTGTTCCAGTTCCGCTTCATTGAACGCAAAGTGCATTACTAGGGGGCCGCGATGTATCAGTCGAAATGGCGAATATTCACCAATCACACAATCCTGATCCTTGGCGCGCTTTTCATGATCATGCCGGTCTGGATTGCATTTGCATCATCCACCCATACGCGTGAATTCATTTTCCAGAACGGTCTGCAATTCTGGCCGGGTGGACATATGATCGAAAACTACGGCGCGATCCTGTTTGATCCGGCGGCAACAAAGGGCAGGGTGACCGCTCTTGAAATGCTGTTTAACAGCATGGTGCTGGGCCTTGGCTTTGCAATCGGCAAGGTGATCATTTCCATGATGGCGGCCTATGCGATTGTCTATTTCCGGTTCAAACTTGCCGTGCCGCTGTTCTGGGTGATTTTTTCGACCCTTTTGCTGCCGCTCGAAGTGCGTATTGTTCCGTCTTATGAGGTCGTTGCAAATCTTGGGCTGCTAAACAGCTATACCGGTCTGATCCTGCCGCTGATTGCCTCGGCAACCGGGACTTTCTTCTTCCGCCAGTTTTATCGATCGGTACCCGATGAGCTGCTTGAGGCGGCCCGTCTTGACGGTGCCGGTCCTGTCCGGTTCTTTATCGATATTCTGGTTCCGCTTTCGGTCACGATGATCGCGGCAATCTTTATCATCATGTTTGTTGTTGGCTGGAATCAGTATCTTTGGCCGCTTCTGATGACCACCGATGATCAGCTTTACACGATCGTGATCGGCATCAAACAGGTCTATAACTCGCTTTATGAAGGCGGACAGATACCGCAATTCCCCAAGGCATTCGCTCTGACAATCATGGCGACCATTCCACCGGTGCTGGTGGTGGTGATCTTCCAACGCATGTTCATCAAGGGACTGGTCGAGACAGAGAAATAATCTCTGTCTCCCGATTTCTGCTGAATGGAAACCAACTGATCCGGATACAGGATACAAAGATGGCAACAGTTACCCTTAATCAGGCTGAAAAAACCTACCCGAACGGGTACAAGGCGATCCACGGCATTGATCTTGCCATTAAGGATGGCGAATTTACAGTTCTGGTCGGCCCATCGGGCTGCGGAAAATCCACCTTGCTGCGCATGATAGCAGGTCTTGAAAGCATTTCGGCTGGTGAGATCAGCATTGATGACAAGGTCGTCAACAAGGTTGCGCCGGCTGATCGTGATATCGCAATGGTGTTCCAGAACTACGCGCTTTATCCGCATATGAACAATTTCGACAATATGGCTTATGGCTTGCGTAACCGTGGCTATAGCAAGACTGACATCGAAAGCAAGGTGCGCGAAGCCGCCCGCATTCTGCAACTTGAAGATCATCTGGAACGCAAACCCCGTCAGCTTTCTGGTGGCCAGCGTCAGCGTGTTGCCATGGGCCGGGCAATTGTCCGTCAACCAAAAGTCTTCCTGTTTGACGAACCGCTGTCGAACCTGGACGCGAAGCTTCGTGTGGACATGCGTCTTGAAATCAAGAACTTGCAGCAACGTCTTGGCATTACATCTGTTTATGTCACCCATGATCAGGTGGAAGCCATGACTTTGGCAGATCGACTGATCGTCATGAATGGCGGCGTCGCCGAGCAGATAGGTACTCCGATTGATATCTACGAAAAGCCTGCCACTAAATTTGTTGCTGGTTTTATCGGGTCTCCAGCGATGAATTTCCTGACGGCTAAAGTATCTGATGATTGTAAACATGTGATCGTCGGAGATGGCGTGATGCTTGATATTGATCATGATGTTGCCGGCGGCCAGGCGGTGACCGCCGGTATTCGTCCCGAACATCTTAGCCTTGCCAACAATGGCGATGGGCACATCAATGCGGTTGTCCGTATGGTGGAATCACTTGGCGCTGAAACGCTGGTATATCTAGATTTCGGTTCTGGGGCGGACAATGTGACGCTGCGCCTGCAGGGAACGCACCAGTTTACCAAAAACGATGCCTTGAGCTTGACTGTTCAGGCAGACAAAATTCATCTGTTTGATATCGAGACCGGCAAGCGTATCTGAACGCTACCCATCAGTTGAATATGGCACCTCCGGCGGGGATGACCTGTCGGGGGTGTTTTTTGTTTCAGAAATGGGGCACTTTACCCTTGTCTCGAATGGTCCGAACGGGGTAGTTCGTATCGTCAAAGATTATGGAGAACACTGTGCAGCCAGACCTGAAAAAATCCCTGTATGCAGAAGCCGAAAAAGAGCTTCTCAGCATCACCGAAGGGGAAACCAACATCACCGCTTTGATGGCCACAGTGTCCTGCGTCCTGTCGGAAAAGTTCGATTATTACTTCTGGACCGGTTTTTATGTGGTTGATCCACAAAAGGAAAACGAGCTGGTCGTTGGGCCGTATCAAGGTACACTTGGTTGCCTGCGCATCCCGTTTGGGCGCGGCGTTTGCGGCACAGCGGCGGCTTCGCGCGAAACACAGCTGGTTGCTGATGTTCATGCATTTCCCGGGCATATCGCCTGTGACAGCCGGTCAAACTCTGAAATCGTGGTTCCGGTCATCAATCGTGATGGGCAGTTGATTGCTGTGCTTGACGTAGATAGTGTCGAATATGGCTCATTTGATGAAACGGATCGCGTTTCACTTGAATCTTTAATGCAGCGCATTTTTGCGTAATGATAATTCACAAGTCCCGATTATTCGGGACAGCGGACAACACAAACTTGGAAGATAACCCATGGCTGGTAGTGTCAATAAAGTCATTCTCGTCGGGAACCTCGGGCGCGATCCTGAAATCCGGTTCACCCAGGCCGGTAAGAAAATCGCCAATTTCAGCATTGCGACCTCCGAACAGTGGCGCGACCGTCAGTCTGGTGAACGTCGCGAGCGTACTGAATGGCACCGCATTGTTGTCTTCAACGAAGGCCTTGCAGACGTTGTCGAGCGTTTCGTGAAAAAAGGCAGCAAGCTTTATATCGAAGGCCAACTCCGCACTCGCAAGTGGCAGGGGCAGGATGGCAAAGACAACTATACCACTGAAGTTGTGCTCGAAGGTTTCAACTCGAACCTGACCATGCTTGATAACCGCGGCGAAGGCGGCGGCATGGGTGGTGGCGCATCATCCGGTGGCAACTATGGCGGTTCTGACAGCGGTTACGGTGGTGGCTCTGACGCAGGTTGGGGTAATGGCGGATCTTCCGGTGGTGGTTCTGCCCCGGCCGGTGCACCTGACCTTGATGACGAAATTCCGTTCTAGGATTTTCTCTGGAACTACGGTTTCAAAACACCCCAAAGCAGTGACTGTTTTGGGGTGTTTTACTTTGCGAGACTTGCCTGCATAACCATATCTATCGAAGCTGATCGAAGAAAATCGTGCACATCAAGAACCGTCAGATTGCGTCCACTGCAAGACGGCGGTTTGCATCAGAAAGACAAGGAGAACTGCATCGCGACACGACACGTTGCAAAGTTATGCCTGATCGTGCTATCGCGTTACAAAATAATTAGAAAAACTCTTGTTCTCGGGAAGCGGCATTCAGTTGTGGAAGGCTGGTATATCCAAGTTGGTTGGACCTGTTTTTGGAACCCCGCGCATGGGGCAAAGCTATAACGTTCAGGATTGTTCCTATGCCGTGATCCGAAATGGCGAGGGAAAGTTTGCCGTGGCACGCACACCAAAGGGTATTGTTCTTCTGGGGGGGGGCGTTGAGCCTGGCGAAAGCGAACAGGATGCACTTTATCGCGAGGCCTATGAGGAATCCGGATATCGGATCAACATTGTTTCGCGCCTTGGTTTTGCATCCCAATATGTCAATAATCCGGCCAAAGGACGCTATCGGCTAAAACGCGGGACCTTTTTTGAATGTGAACTGCGCGAAAAGCTTGGTCCGCCTGTTGATGACGATCATGAACTAATCTGGCTTTCCTACGAAGATGCCCACGCAAGTTTGATCCGCCCGTTTCATAAATGGGCCATCGAATTCATGCGCTAGTCAGCCGCAACACTTCTTGAATTTCTTGCCGGAACCACACGGGCAGGGGGCGTTTCGGCCCACCTTTTCCAAAGTGGTTTTACCTTCCTGTAAAGACGCACCTTCGCTATGTTGTTTTGTGTCTCCGGGAAAAATACCATCGACATAAAACCATTTTCCATCACGGCGTTCGAAGTTCGAACGTTCATGAAGCTGGTATGTCTGACCATTTTCAACAAAGCTTGCGATGAATTCGACAATGCCGGTTTGATCAAATATTCCACCGGCAACCCGGTCGATAATCTCCAGTCCGGTCCAGTGTGTTTGATCCCGGCCAATGCTGTCCCCGTCAAAACCTCTGCGATTTTCTTTAGCCAGTGTCGCAGCCAGGTAATCACCATTGCGAAGAACAAACGCTGTGTAACGCGATCGCATCAGTTTCTCGGCAGTTTCGGCAAAACTGCGCCCCGAATGATACAGACCACAGCAGTGATCATAAGGTCTGGAGCTTCCACACGGGCAGGACGGCGTGGGTAAATGGTCTGGCATGATGTGTCCCGGTTACCAGCAAAACAGGAATGTTCGCGACACTACAATAAGTGTCCCTTTGATGCCAGATCAGGAAGTCTGGTGTTTACCTTTCGGTCACCCGATACCGGTGTATTTGACCATAGGTCACCAGTTCTATCGAATTTGGACAGCTTGCCTTTGTTTCGCCTTATATCGATTTTACCGTGAATTGTTGGCGTTTTGAGTACCTGACAGCGCTTGTCAGTTATCTTTTCTAAAATGCTGATATCGGTTGATTAATATAACTGAAACTCTGGTCAGAAGTTCTTGACTGATTTGGTCGGGATTAGATATATTAAGCAATGCGGGTGGGGGCCCAAAGGCACCGCCGGATCAACGTCCGGCCTATTGGCGGACATGTAAATTGTCGATTTGCTTCATGTAAGGATGAGACACCATGAATGAACTTCTTATTAGCGTCTGCTGTCCTCTTCCATAGGTCTCTATGGAATGAATATGCGACCGGACCAATCAGCTTTCCCAAAAAATCCGGTCGTCCAAGTGAATAAATTCACAACCGACAGTGTTCGCGCGTCATCTAACCTATGACGGACTCCGTATTCAATTACAGATGTCGACGCGTGAACCTCTCAGGAGGACATATAATGAGCGCCATTAAATTACCTGCAGTATCTCTGGAAGACGGTTTCTCGGGCTATCTCCGTGAAGTCTGGAAGTTTCCAATGCTTACTGCGGATGAAGAATACATGCTGGCCCACCGTTATCAGGACCATGATGACACTGCGGCTGCCCATAAACTTGTCACCAGTCACTTGCGTCTGGTCGCCAAGATCGCATTCGGTTACCGCGGCTATGGCCTGCCGATGGCAGACCTTGTTGCCGAAGGCAATACCGGCCTGATGCGTGCGGTTCAGAAATTCGATCCGGAACGCGGTTTCCGTCTGTCGACCTATGCGATGTGGTGGATCCGTGCTGCGGTTACGGAATACATCCTGCAAAGCTGGTCGATGGTCAAACTTGGCACCATGGCAGCCCAGAAGAAGCTGTTCTTCAGTCTGCGCAAGGCAAAACGTCAGCTTAACATCTATGACAATGGTGAATTGTCGCCCGAAGAAGCTGATCAGGTTGCCGAAAAGCTTGGTGTAACCGGTCGTGAAGCACTTGAAATGAACCGCCGTCTTGCGGCACGTGATTTCTCGCTCAACACGCCGATGCCAAAAGACGAGGGGATGGAATATCTTGATACCCTGTCTTCGGATGCGCCGAGCCCGGAAGCCATCGTTGCCGATGCCGAAGAACGTGTTCTTCATAACGGCATGCTGAAAAACGCACTTGGCGAGTTGCCTGAACGTGAACAGGAAATCATCAAGGCCCGTTTCCTGAGCGACGACCCGATCACCCTTGAGAAACTGGGTGAACGCTTCGGTGTCAGCCGCGAACGTGTCCGCCAGCTTGAAGCACGTGCATTCAAGAAACTTCAGGAAAGCGTTCTGCTGCAACATGCCGCAGCATGATCCTGACGTTCCTCGGAAACAACAAAAGGCGGCATCATGAAGATGTCGCCTTTTTTGTATGAATATCAGCCCAAGTAACGTAACGACCGGGAAGGGCGCTTAGCGGCCTTCAAGAATGGTGCGTGATTTGGCAATGATGTCGATGGTCTTGTTCCAGAGATTGTAATTTGTGACCTCGTTCACCTTCACCCATTTGGCATCTGCGGCATCACCGCCAAGGCTGATATCGGGATTAAGCGCAACGGCCACAAAATCAATCAGGGTATAGTGATATTCAACCTTGTCTTCTTCGGTATGCGCAATCAGATCGACTGTATCGACCAGGATCGGACTGGAAATCTTGACGCCGGTTTCTTCCATGACTTCACGACAAACAGCCTCGCGCACCGTTTCGCCCAGTTCCTGCGCGCCGCCAGGGATGCTCCAACTGCCGATATTGGGTTCCTTCCCGCGCTGGATCAGCAGAACATGATCCTGATGCCAGACAACAGCCCCAACGCCGATGATCGGGCGTGGTAAAAAGGTTCGCTCATCAAGCTCGGAAATCGTCATCATCATCTTCCAAATCTTCGTCCGGATCAGGGACTTCGTGAACTACTTTTCCGGTCATCTCGCGGGCGCGGATACCCGGTGTACCAAGAAACTGATCTTCCGATTCCGGATGCAGGGACATCACGAAATCCTTGGCCGGCGCATCGCCAATCGCAAACTGACGCGCCGTTTCGTAATCAGGGGCGCGCACCTTGGCAGTTTTCACCCCGACCGAACCATCTTCATCGTAAATATATTCGATAATCCAGACCTGCAAAACGTCTCCATACCGGTTCTGTTTAACCATTTGCGGTTTGTTTGGTTGCGCCGCAAACTTGATTACTGCTATCACTTCAGGAAACGGGTAAACCGATCCAATGTCGCAGCATTGCCATATTCTTACTTACAAATACCAAATGCCAAAGGCTATTCTTGTAAAAGAGCATTTGGTTGCGGCACTTCAGCACAGGTGATCAATGAACGCCAAGCGCGATGATACCAATGATACGGAAAATCAGGGTTCCGGTCATACACTTCCAAGCCCGGGCCTTTTTGCCCGTATGCGGGCATATTTCCTGACCGGCATTCTCGTAAGCGCGCCGCTTGCAATTACCTTCGGCTTGGCCTGGTGGTTTATCGAATTCGTCGACAGCAAGGTTATCCCGCTGATCCCGGCACATTACAATCCGGAAACCTATTTGCCGGATGGTTATCAGGATTATGGTATTCCGGGACTTGGATTGCTGGTTATTCTGGTCTTCATTACCGTTGTTGGCTGGTTCACCACGAACTTTGCCGGACGGGCGCTGATCAAGCTTTACGAGCGCATTCTTGGCCGCATTCCGGCAGTACGCAGCATCTATAGTGCTGTCAAACAGATCCTTGAAACTGTTCTGGCCAACCAGTCCAATGCGTTTCGTCAGGCGGTGTTGCTTGAATATCCGCGTCGTGGCATGTGGGCAATCGGCTTTATTACCGGTGAAACCAAGGGCGAGGTCCAGCACCTTACCGAAGATACGGTGATCAATATCTTCTTGCCAACGACGCCAAACCCAACGTCGGGATTCTTGTTGTTCGTCCCGCGTGGAGATATTGTGATCCTTGATATGACCGTCGAAGAAGCCATCAAGATGGTGATGTCGGGCGGTATTGTGACCCCGCCAGATCGCCGTCCGATTGAAGAACAGAAGCAGCCAAAAGTTGCTGCCAAGACATATGAGGATGTCGATGTTCTCCGCGAAAAGGAGAATGTCCCCATTCTGGTTTCGCGCGATATTCCGGCCCGGATCGACACCGATGAAAGTGCATCATCGAAAGACGGAAAAACACGCGAAGATGCCTGATTAACTGCCACAAATGACAGAATAAAAAAACAAGGGCGCTTTTCACAAGCGCCCTTGTTGTAGCTGACCAGTTTCGATCTAGCCCGATCTGAAATATCGTACAGCCTCATCACGTTCAAACAGATAAAGCAACAATCGTAGGGCTTCACCGCGGGCTTTCTGAAGATCAGGATCCCGGTCCACAATCAGGCGCGCATCGTCGCGCGCAATCGCCAGCAAATCACCATGCAGCTCCAGATTGGCCAACCGGTATTCCTGAAGCCCGCTTTGGCGGGTACCAAGAACTTCGCCCGCGCCACGTAATTTCAGGTCTTCCTCGGCAATGATGAACCCGTCCTCTGTCTCGCGCATGATCTTCAGGCGCGCCTTGGAAACTTGGCCCAGCGGGCTGCCATACAAAAGCAAACAGGTCGATGCCGCATCACCACGACCAATGCGTCCCCGCAACTGATGGAGTTGGGCCAGACCAAACCGTTCAGAATGCTCGATCACCATAATGGTGGCTTCGGGCACATTAACGCCGACCTCAATCACGGTCGTTGCAACAAGAATGGACGTATCCCCATGGGCGAAACGTTCCATCACCTCGTCTTTTTCCTTACCCTTCATCTTGCCGTGAACAAGACCAACCCGGCTTTCACCGAACAACTCGACGAGAACTCGATAACGTTCTTCTGCGGCCTGAAGGTCAAGGATTTCGGAATCTTCCACCAACGGACAGACCCAATAGATTTTGGTGCCTGTGCGCATGGCACGTCCGATGCCCGAAATCACATCATCAACCTTGTCGATGGGAAGAACACGGGTATCAACCGGCTTTCTTCCGGGCGGCTTTTCATCCAGACGCGATACTTCCATATCCCCGAATGCCGTAAGGGTAAGGGTGCGCGGGATCGGCGTTGCTGTCATGACCAGCACATCGACGGCCTGTCCTTTGCCCGCCAGCATCAGGCGCTGATGGACACCAAAGCGATGCTGTTCATCGACAACCGCGAATGCAAGGTCCCTGAAAATGACGTCTTCCTGGAACAGGGCATGGGTGCCGACTGCGATCTGAATATCCCCGCTGGCAAATCCCTCTAGCGATGCCTTGCGGGATTTTCCCTTATCGCGCCCGGTCAGAATGGCACAAGTCACACCGATCTGTTCAAGCAAGGGGGAAATGGTTTCAAAATGCTGTCGGGCAAGAATTTCAGTCGGGGCCATCAGGGCGGCCTGACGTCCGCATTCAACAGCATTAAGCATCGCCATCAGTGCAACAACGGTTTTCCCCGATCCGACATCCCCTTGCAAAAGGCGCAACATGCGTCCTTCACTCGCCATATCGGCGTAGATATCCTTAAGTGCACGTTGCTGTGCGCCCGTCATGGCAAAGGGCAGGTTGCCTGACAAGGCATCACGCAATTTGCCGTCACCTTGTGTGACCCGCCCACCCAATTTGCGCATTTTTGCCCTTATCAGCGCCAGTGCCAGTTGATTGGCCAGCAATTCATCATAGGCAAGCCGTTTGCGCGCCGGATGATCCGGCGACAGATCAGCTTCATCTTGCGGATTATGAGCAGTATGAAGGGCAGTCTTCAAATCGGGCCATTTGTGTCGCGCCACCAGTGCCGGATCATGCCATTCTGGCAAATCCGGAACCGTGGCAAGGGCTGCGCGCGCGGCCTTGGTCAAAGTCTTGCCCGTTACACCGGCTGACATCGGATAAACAGGCTCAACCGTCTGGATTTCGTCTCGCTCGGCCTCTGTGCCGATACGGTCAGGGTGGGTGATTTGATATTCGCCGCGATAATGATCGATCTTGCCTGACACGATGCGCTTTTCGCCAACCGGCAGGACATCGTTCAGATATTTTGCCCGTGCATTGAAAAATGCCAGCACAACAGGGCCACTGAGCGTTTTGCAGATTACCCGATAGGGACGCCGACGATTTGGCGACGGATCGTGCCGCTCGACCCAGACATCAAGGGTTACAATCGACCCGTCAATGGTTTCAGCAAGGGGCGGCGAAAAACGACGGTCAATGATCCCGGATGGTAAATGCCACAGCAGATCTGCCACATGTTCCCCGCCAATCAGACGCTCGACCAGCGGTTTCAGCCGCGGACCAATGCCTGCCAGCGTGTCTATTTCAGCAAAAAGAGGGAACAGAATTTCCGGGCGCATGTCGGTTTTCGTTGCAACTTTCGATGAGAACGTTAATAGAACAATTATGTTTATGGCACGGGTATACAACAAAATTATCGCGGGACAACCGGCAAGTCACGAATTGATGCAAAATCAACTGATCGCAGCATGGACCCCGACCGTATTTTGCCGTACAAACCAAGCCACAGAATTGCCTGCAGACGCCCGCCCACCGGGTGCTGCAACGAGTTAAATCAGGAGATCGACCATGACTGACAACATTTCGGAACTCGAAATGCGTCGTAAAAAGCTGTTGTTCCGCGGGGGCCATCGCGGCACCAAGGAAAACGATATCCTGATGGGCCGCTTCATGGACAAACACCTGAGCACCCTGACCGAGGAACAGCTTGATACGTTCGAGGCCCTGATCAATGAAGTGCCCGATGCGGACTTCTTCAAATGGGCCACTGGCAAGGAACAAGCCCCGGCGCAGTATGATACTGATGTACTGCGCATGATTAGGGATCTGAGCAACGCCTGATAAAGCATTGAACAAAATAAAAGAAATCATATCGACCAAAGGTCGCAAACGTGTCGGCGGCGTCCCGGAGGGATCAGACGCGCTGATTTTGCGTGAATTGCTCGACGCGGCCGGAACCAACAAAACGGTTCTGCATGTCGCACGCGATGACAAACGCATGTCTCAACTGGCAGAAGCCTTGCGTTTCTTTGCCGGGGAAGTCGAAGTGCTTACACTTCCGGCTTGGGACTGTTTGCCATATGACAGGGTTTCGCCGATTGCCGAAGTGACAGCACGGCGTATCGAGACGCTGACGGTTCTGGCCGAAGGGGCCGCACCACAGGCCGGACAGGGACGCATCGTTCTGACCACTGCGGCCGCTGCCATGCAGCGGGTTCCGCGCGTTGATGTGATGCGGAACGGCAAGCTCGCCTTCAAGGCAGGCACTGAATATGACCGGGCCGATCTTACCGCATATTTTGAGCGTATGGGCTATAACCGCGCCGAACAGGTCATGGAATCGGGTGACTATGCCGTACGCGGCGACATTGTCGATATCTTTGCGCCGGGAATGAAAGACCCGGTACGCCTTGATTTCTTTGGTGACGAGATTGAAAGCATTCGGCGCTTTGATGTTGAAAGCCAGCGAACGATTGGCAAGGTCAAGGAAATTGCACTGCTGCCGGTTGGCGAAGTGTTTCTGGATCCGGACAGCATTTCACGTTTCCGAAGCGGATATCGCGAACTGTTCGGGGCTGTGTCGCAAACAGATCCCCTTTATGAATCGATTTCAAACGGCCTGAAATACGGTGGTATGGAACATTGGTTGCCATTGTTCCATGACGGTCTGGATACGATCTTTGCCTATTTGCCTGATGTGATCGTAACCCTTGATTATCAGTATGCGGAAGTGATCGAAAATCGTCTGGAGATGATTGACGATTACTATCAGGCGCGACTGAACATCAAGGGCGGCGGCCTTTCGGGCGATAATGTCTATAAACCGGTGCCAACCGAACGGCTGTATCTGGATCAGGCGGAATTTGACCGCATGCTCTCCGATCGCGTGGTTCTGGAATATTCGCCATATTACGATGATGAAAATCCCGAACGTGGCATTTTCGATCTGGGCGCGCGGGCAGGGCGCGATTTCGGGGATGTCCGGGCGCGGGCAGATACCAACCTTTATGACGAGTTGCGTGATTTTATCACGGCCCAGCGCGGCAAGGAAAATCAGGTTGTCATCGCAGCATATTCCGACGGTTCGCGCGATCGCATAGTTTCGCTTTTGCGCGAACATGGCGTAGGCAAGGTCGTTAATTGTGAGTGCTGGGAAGATATCACTGATGACCTGACCCATGAGCATGTCGCGGTTGTTATCCTTGATATCGAACGCGGTTTCCGTCGTCAGGGTCTTTGGTTTGTTACAGAACAGGATATCCTTGGCGACCGCATGAGCCGCCCGGGCGGTCGCCGCCGCAAGGCCGATAACTTCCTGCGCGAAGCATCCGAAATTTCCGAAGGCGATCTTGTCGTTCACCTTGAACATGGTATCGGACGGTATCTTGGCCTGAAAACAGTGACGGCTGGCGGTGCGCCGCATGATTGTCTTGAGCTTGAATATGATGGCGGCGACAAGCTGTTTGTCCCGGTCGAGAATATCGAGGTCCTGTCACGATATGGCTCGGACGAGGGGATTTCTATCCTTGATAAGCTCGGCGGTGTTGCCTGGCAGGCCCGCAAGGCCAAGCTACGTGAACGTATCCGTGACATGGCAGGCAAGCTGATCAAGGTCGCCGCCGAACGCCATCTGCGCAAAGGGGCACAATTGCAAGCGCCCGAAGGCAGCTATGACGAGTTTTGCGCAAGTTTCCCGTTTGCCGAGACCGAAGACCAGGCGCGCGCCATCCGTGATACCCTTGATGATCTTGCCGCGGGCAAACCGATGGATCGACTTGTCTGTGGGGATGTCGGCTTTGGCAAGACCGAGGTCGCGATGCGGGCGGCCTTTGCCGCTGTCATGTCCGGTAAACAGGTGGCAATTGTTGCCCCGACGACCTTGCTGTGTCGTCAGCATTATCTGAACTTCAAGCAGCGCTTTGACGGGCTTCCGGTGCGGGTAGAGCAACTTTCACGTCTGGTGACCGGCAAGAATGCCAAACTGGTCAAGGAAAACCTTGAAAGCGGTCATGTCGATATCGTCTGTGGCACGCATGCCCTTTTGGGTAACGGTGTGCATTTCAAGGATCTGGGACTTCTTATCATCGACGAAGAACAGCATTTCGGCGTCAAACATAAGGAACGCCTGAAAGAACTGAAGTCCGATGTTCACGTTCTGACCCTGACCGCAACCCCGATCCCCAGAACGCTGCAACTGGCGCTTACCGGGGTCAAGGAGCTGTCGATTATTGCGACCCCGCCTGTCGATCGTCTGGCGGTGCGGACCTATATCACGCCATACGATCCGGTTGTGGTCCGCGAAGCCATTTTGCGTGAACGCCATCGCGGAGGGCAGATTTTCTATGTCTGCCCGCGTGTAAATGAGCTTGGCCGGGTCGCCAAGGAACTTGAAAACCTTGTACCGGAGATCAAGTTTGACGTTGCACATGGCCAGATGGGCGCGCGCGATCTCGAACAGGTCATGACTGACTTTACCGATCGAAAGTTTGATCTGTTGCTTGCAACGAACATTATTGAATCCGGGATTGATGTTCCGAACGCCAACACCATGATCATTCACCGGGCGGACATGTTTGGTCTGGCGCAGCTTTATCAGTTACGCGGGCGCATTGGACGTTCAAAACAACGCGCATATGCCTATCTGACACTTCCGAACGGCAAGAAGCTTACAGCAACGGCGTTGAAGCGCCTTGAAGTCATGCAGACGCTTGATAGCCTCGGCGCTGGCTTCAACCTTGCCAGCCACGATCTTGATATTCGCGGGGCAGGGAACCTGCTTGGCGAAGAACAATCAGGGCATATCAAGGAAGTGGGGATCGAGCTTTATCAGCAGATGATCGAAGAAGCTGTGGCCGAGGCCAAAGGCGAAATTGATGCATCCGAAGAAGCAAGCTTTGTCCCCCAGATCAATATCGGCATGCCCGTCCTGATACCGGACCGTTATGTTCCGGATCTGGGTGTCCGACTGGGACTTTATCGCCGTATTTCGGAACTGAGATCACGCGAAGAGGTGGATCAGTTCGCCGCCGAGATGATTGACCGGTTTGGCAAACTGCCCAAGGAAGTTGAGAACCTTCTGGATGTTGTGACGATCAAACAATGGTGCCGTGTCGCCAATATCGAGAAGCTTGATGCAGGGCCAAAAGGTGCGCTGATCACGTTGCGAAATAACGAGTTCCCGAACCCGGCAGGCCTGATCGGCTTCATTCAGCAACAGGTCGGACAGGCACGGCTTCGACCGGATCACAAGATTGTTTATGCAGCGGGTTGGGATGGACCAACGGATCGCCTTGAAGGCTTGAAACGTCTGATGAAGCGATTGTCCGACATCGCAGTATCAACATAAAGAAAAGGCGGGTAACGTGATGTTATCCCGCCTTTTTTTAATAATGTTCATGATTGTCTTAGACCGGTATTTCTTCCTGTCGGGCCAACCGGATCATCCGTTGCAAGATGTCGGGTTCCTGTGCACCAGACAGCGCATGACGACCGTTAAAAAGGAAGCACGGCACACCGGTTACGCCCATCTGATGGGCCACACGGTTTTCCTGACCGACAAACTCGCGATCCATATCACCAACAAGATACTCAAGGATTTCAGTGCGATCTTCGCCGTGCTTCACCGCAACTTCGGCAAGCAGATCAATATCGCCGATATCCTGACCTTTCAGGAAATAGGCAACAAACAGATCTTCGACCAATGCATTGCCGACAGCGGGCCGTTCAGCGCAAACCTTGTAGATCAGACGATGTGAGTCTGTAGAATCCGGCGTAACCCTGATTTGATCAAATTTGAAATCAATTCCGACCGCCGCACCGGCATCTTCGATTGCCTTATAGACCCGTGCAGCACTTTCCGAACCACCGAACTTTGCTGACAGATAAAGCTTCCGGTCAATGCCACCACTTGGCATGTCCGGGTTGAGCAGGAAAGGACGCCAATTGATGATCAGGTTATCAAGCTTTTCCCGCGCCAATGCCTTTTCAAGACGTTTTTTGCCGATATAGCACCACGGACAAATGGTGTCGACGATCGCCTCGATCCTGATCGGCGACATTGATGGTTCAATTTGTCCGGCCTGCCAGTTCATAAGATCATCCATTCAAAAATGAAGTGCCGACCGGAAGTGGTGCGATGCCAAGGTGATCGGCAACGGTTTGACCTATATCGGCAAAGGTTTCGCGCATTCCGAACGGTCCCGGGGCAATGGCCGGTCCAAAAGCAAGGATAGGCACAAATTCACGCGTATGGTCATTGCCGCGCCATGTCGGGTCACAGCCATGATCGGCGGTAATAATCACCAGATCACCGGGTTTCAAAACCGCACGCAATTCCGGAATACGTTTATCGAACTCTTCAAGCGCGTTGGCATAACCCGGCACATCCCGACGGTGACCGAATTCCATGTCGAAGTCTACCAGGTTGGTGAACACGATGCTGTTATCGGGGGCTTCGCTGATTTCACCCATCATCGCATCAAAAAGCGCCATATTTCCGGACGCCTTGACCTTTTTGGCAATGCCCCGATGGGCATAGATATCAGCAATCTTGCCAACCGAAACCACATTGCCACCGGCTGCACTGAACTGGTCAAGCAAGGTGGGCTTGGGCGGCGGGACGGCAAGATCACGACGGTTCGACGTCCGTTTGAAAGTTTCCGGACTTTCGCCAACGAACGGACGGGCAATCACACGGCCGATATTGTAGGGCTCTACAAGTTTGAAGGCGATTTCACACATTTCATACAGGCGGTCGAGCCCGAAATGTTCTTCATGTGCGGCAATCTGAAACACGCTGTCGGCGGAGGTATAACAAATCGGCTTGCCGGTTTTGATATGTTCTTCGCCAAGTTCGGCAATGATTGTTGTACCGGATGCATGACAGTTGCCAAGAATTCCCGGAAGATTGGCCTGCTGGATCAGAGCATCGGTCAGTTCTTGCGGAAAGGTCGGCACTGTCATCGGGAAATAACCCCAATCGAAATCAACCGGCACACCGGCGATTTCCCAATGCCCGCTTGGCGTATCCTTCCCGCGCGAAAGTTCCTTGGCATGGCCAAAGGCACCAATCATCGCACCGCCATGATCAAGTCCGGGCGGTACACGACCGGTAGCGTCCTTGGCCGCTTCACCAAGGCCAAGCGCAACCATATTGGGAATATTGAGCGGCCCGCTACGCTGATCATTATTAGCCAGCCCCTTGGCGCAATGTTCGGCAATATGACCAAGAGTATCCGATCCCTGATCACCGAATTTCGACGCATCCGGCGCGGAACCAATTCCAAAGCTGTCTGCAACGATAATGATGGCACGTGCCATTGATATCTTCCTTCAACGCAAATCATACAAGACCATTGTCTCGCAGATAGTCACTTGTTTCTGTAGTTGCCAGTTCTCAATAGTTGCCCGTTGCAGCAGGCGCATCAGAGGGTTTTGAGCCACATGTCTCAAGCAGGGCGGTCAATACGCCGCTGGCGCCGAACCGGAATGTATCGGGTTTTGCCCAGCCATCTCCCATGATGTGATCGGCAATGGCGATATAAAGGGCGGCATCATCGGTGGTTTTAACCCCACCTGACGCCTTGAAACCAGCATCAAGACCGTCTTCTTCCCTGGCATCACGAATTGCGGTCAACATGGCAACTGCGGCCTCGGGCGTAGCACCGACCGGCACTTTCCCTGTCGAGGTTTTAACAAAGTTTGCGCCGTGCCTGATGGCAAGACGGGCTGCTTCATAAACCTTGTTCAGGTCCTCGAACTCGCCACTTTCAAGAATAACCTTCATGGTGGTCATCGGACCACATGCCATTCGGGTTGCATCAACCACATCTGCGGCAATGGCGCTATCACCATCAAGGAATGCCTTATAGGGGAAAACCAGATCGACTTCGTCAGCCCCCTTGGAGACACAATCAGCCGTTTCATCGCCGATGCGCTGTGCATTGGTACCACCATTAGGGAAATTGACGACTGTTGCCGTTTTAACACCTGATTTTCCAAGTGCCCGCCAGGACGTTTCGATAAACGGCGCATAAATACAAACGGCGGCTGTATTGCCCTCAGGTGTCTGGGCGCGCTTGCACAGTGCCTCGATGACCTCGGTCGTATCATCATCATTCAGACTGGTAAGGTCGAGAACGGAAATGGCACGACGTGCAGTATCAGCGTCCGCGACTGCCTTTTTGCGGGCAGCGGCAATTACGTCAGAAACAGTTTTCGGGTCGAACATCAAAACATCCTTGCAACGCGCCGGGCGCGGTTATTCTGTCAAGCGTCACCAGCATTTAAACTGACATCAAATGATGGCAATAACCGGATCAGCAAACTGGTCCGGCATAAAGATAAAGACGGATCAATCAATCGCCAAGAAGGTACTCAACCTTGTCTTGACAATCAATCAATCCGTCCCGAAACACAGTTTCAATCAGAACGATGGAAACGGCCCTGATCTGGTCCGCCGCCTCTTATTTTGACAGCAAAAGCTGGCCTTCTCGGCCCGGAAGCGGCTTGTCACCAGCTACCGAACACAGATAACCACCCGGCACAACCAGACGAATACCCAGACGGGAATACAAAACACCGTCGGTTTTGCTTGAGAACGGTGTTTTATCCCCCGTTTCGCAGTCCAGAATATAGCCAAGCTCCTGACCAGCCTTGACCTTTGCCCCGGCTTCGACACCAAACACGACCATACCGCCATGTGCTGCTGAAACGCGATCGACACCCGAAAGCGGTGTCGCATCACATTTGGCCTCGGGCAGGGGACCGGGGTCGCCGGCAATCAGACCACGGCGCTGCAGGAACTTGAACAGATTTTCCGCATCCGGGATGGCAAATTCATCATACACATCGCGATCACCGCGGAGTTCGATCGTTGTCGCCAAAGTCGCCATCGGGATCGGGAACTTGTTACCATAGGCCCGGCGTAGTTCGACCCACGGACGGCTAAATGCTTCGTCAAACGGGTTGTCACCGCTGATCTCGGCAATCAGTGAACATTCAGACCCGATCTGAGCTGAAAGATCAGCTGCATCTGGCCAGTTATGATCGCTGATATAGAGATGCATCGGCGCTTCCCAGTCACAATGCAGATCCATCACATAATCTGCATCAATGGCAAGTTCGGCCAGCGTAAGACGAAGATCCTGCAAATCAGTCAAAGGACTGACATCCTTGCGGTGCTGGGTAATCAGCTTGCGCAGCTCTGCACGGATCAGTTTGACGTTTTCATCGGCATCCTGACCAAGCTTGCCATCAACGGCATCAATCAGTGCAGCGCTAAGGTCGGGATAATGACGATTAAAATTCTGACCGCTGCGCAGCTCGAACCGGCCAAGCGGTTTCATATCTACGTACTGGGTAAACCCGATTGGATTGGCAAAGGGAACAACAACGATCTCGCCAGTGATTTCGCCTTTGGCGTCGGCCTCTTTCAGAAGGGTTTCAAGATGATGCAGGGTGATGACACCGGGCAGTTCATCTGCGTGAAGTGCGGCCTGAAAATAGGCTTTGGGGCCTTGTCCGGCTTTGCCATAGCGGCGCACGGTAAGGGCACGGGAAGTTCCCATCTGCGGGCGCACGAGCTCAATGCGTTCTTCTTGCATTCTGATTTCCTGAATGTGGTGGCGTGGGGCAAAATAGCCCGGTGATCTCCAGGTTTCCCATTAAACAGATGGAAATAACCTTTCTTTGACCACCGGGCTGTTCGTGTTTCTGGTTATCAGGCGGATGCAGCTTTTGCGGTGCCTGGCTGTTTATCCTTGCGACGTTCGTTGCGGCGCAGATATCGCTCGACCCCCTTGAACCCGAAGGTCAGCGTATAGACGATGATCAAATAGATCACACCGGCTGAAATGAACGCTTCATAGGGAAGGGCAGTACGGGCCACGATTTTACGCGCGGCACCGGTAAGTTCCATCATCGTCACCGTAGAAGCCAGCGACGTTGCCTTCAGCGTGAAAATCACATCGTTGGTATAGGCAGGCCAAATCATCTGCCACATGCGCGGGAAAATGATCCGGCGATAGGTGGTCCATGGCGTCATGCCGCAAGCACGGGCGGCTTCAAGTTCGCCACTTGGGACGTTCTGGATACCACCGCGCATGATTTCTGCAACATAGGCCGACGTATTGAGGACAAATGTCAGCAGGCAATACCAATAGGGGTTGCGAAGATAGACCCAGCTCCAGTGATCCTGAATGCCATCGATGTTCGAGATCAGCTGCCCGACCCCGTAATACATCATGAACAGCTGCCCGATCAGGGGGGTGCCGCGAAACACATAAATAAAGGCAAATGGTACGGCCTGAATCCAGAGTTTCTTGGAAACACGTGCAACGGCAAGCGGGATAGCCAAAAGCGTTCCGAATGTTACGGAAATAACCAGAAGCTCAATCGTCAGCAGAAAACCGCGCCAAAGCCAGGTGTCGTATTTGCCAAGAACATATATCAGATCTTCAAACATCTTCTATGCCCTCGCAATACCGCGGGCAGCCCGCTTTTCAAGATAGTTGAAGGCAATAAGCGAAACTGTTGTAAATGAAAGAAACATCAGCATCGCCACAAGGTAGAAGGTAAAGGGTGCCTTGTCTGTCCCTGCGCCAATCGCAGCCTTGCGCATGATCTCTTCAACACCGACGACTGAAATAAGTGCGGTATCCTTGATCAGGACCTGAAACAGGTTGTTAAGCCCCGGCAAAGCAAAGCGCCAAAGCTGCGGCAATTTAATGCGAATGAAAATTTGCGAAGGCGTCATGCCGCATGCTGTTGCAGCCTCTATCTGGCCGATCGGAATGGATTGCATGGCTGCGCGGAAGACTTCTGAAGCAAACGCGCCCTGAACCAGTGCCAGTGCAGCCACACCAGACCAGAAAGCAGGGATGTCAACACGGGTCTCTTCGCCGGAAATCATCTCGGCGATATTCTGAACGGCGATCGTGCCGCCGAAATAGATCAATAAAATAACAAGAAGTTCAGGGATACCGCGAATAAGGACGGTGTAGCTTTCCCCGATAATACGAAGCGAACGATATGGCGACAGTTTCGCCGATGCGCCCAGCAAACCGATAATAATCATGAAAGGCAGAACGGTAAGGCAAAGCTGAACTGTAACCAGTCCCCCTTCAAGCATTTGCCATCCACGGCCGTATAAATCGAGCATGGTTTCTCCAGCTTTCCTTGATGCTGAATACGTTTCAATCCCCTGATATGAAACGCGAAACAACAATAAGGGCGGGGCGGCAGATCAATGCCGCCCCGGAAATTTCAGCAGATCAATTCGGGTGCAGGTTGATCGCCGGGAAGTACTTTTTGTTCAGCTCGTCATAGGAGCCGTTTGCAAGCATTTCAGCCAGTGCCTTGTTAAGGATCTCTTTGAGGTCCTGGTCTTCCTGACGGATGCCGATGCCAGCACCATCACCGAACCACTCGCTCGGAGCGAACTGGTTGGAAACAAAGCCATAGCCTTTGGCTGCATCAGATTTCAGCCAATCATCAAGCGTACCTGAATCTGCGAGGGTCGCGTCAACACGGCCAGCGGTCAGGTCAAGAAGTGCCTCGTCCTGGGTGCCGTACATACGAATTTCAATGTTTGGGAAGTTGTCTTCAAGGAAGTTTGCATGGGTGGTCGAACGCTGTACGCCGATGACCATACCATCAAGCGCGTCTTCCATGACTTCGCCGTCTTTGTAAGCTTCAATTTTCATGGTGTCTTTACCAACGAAAACAGCAGGGGTGTTGCTGTAATAGTTGGTGAAGTCGATAGAACGCTTACGCTCTTCGGTGATCGACATCTGTGCGATGATCGCATCATACTTCTTTGCCAGAAGTCCCGGGATCATACCGTCCCAATCCTGAGCAACGATTTCGCATTCAATTTTAGCGGTTTCGCAAAGCTTGTTGGCAAAGTCTACATCAAAACCGATGAGTTTGCCGTTCTCGTCAACCATGTTGAACGGAGGATAGGCACCCTCGGTTGCGACAACAACCTTTTCCCACGCCGCATTTGCTGCTGATGCGCTCAGTGCGATACCAATAGCGGCAGCCGAAGCAACCTTGATCCAGTTTTTCATTCAAATTCTCCCTTGTAAATTGGAATGGCGCACAACCTCTTGCACCCATTCACGCGACCGCAACCTGTATCGGAAACGGCCTGCCCAGATCAGAAATCGCGCTGAAGAAATTGCTTCATACGTTCCGATTTGGGGTTCTCGAATACATCCGTCGGATTGCCGTATTCTTCAACCCGACCCTGATGCAAATACATAACGTGGCTGGACACCCCCTTTGCGAAGCCCATTTCATGGGTCACAACCAGCATCGTGCGGCCTTCTTCGGCCAAATCCGTCATAACCTTCAACACTTCACCAACAAGCTCCGGGTCAAGTGCCGAAGTCGGCTCATCAAACAGAAGAACTTCTGGCTCTATCGCAAGCGCGCGTGCAATTGCGGCGCGCTGTTGCTGACCACCGGAAACATGACCCGGATAGTAATCGCGACGTTCATACATGCCGACCTTGTGCAGAAGCGCATCGGCGCGTTCGATGGCTTCCTTTTTGGGAACACCAAGAACATGCACAGGCGCTTCGATGACATTTTCCAGAATGGTCAGATGGCTCCAAAGGTTGAAGCTCTGGAACACCATCGCAAGCTTGGTGCGAATACGCTGGAGTTGTTTTTTGTCTGCAGCTTCCTGCGAACCGTCCTTAAGCGTCTTCATGCGAATAAGTTCGCCGTGGACGTGGACTTTACCCGCATTCGGGGTTTCAAGCAGATTGATGCACCGCAGGAACGTACTTTTGCCCGAGCCAGAGGAACCAATAATCGAAATCACGTCCCCGGTATGCGCCGTAAGGTCAATGCCTTTAAGGACTTCATGATCCCCAAAGCTTTTGATCATCCCTTCGACCTGCAGGGCGGGTATGTTTTTGCTCATAGCGAGTGAAAAGTTTCCCTGTTGAGAGTCTAAAATTTATTCGTCTTAGCATCTGACAAAGATGCTCCCCCACAAGACACGCTTTTATGCGCCTCTCATGGCATCAATAATTGCCCATGGATGATGCGTATTTCCACTGATTTTTTGCAGTTTTATGAATAAAGCTGTTGTTTCAATCGCTTAATTAACAGCGGACGTGATCGCACCGCAAAAATCGTGCAGCACTACGTGGTTTTACGCAATAAAAAACCACGCATATTTTTGGATAAATGCCCTTAGCCACAGACTCTTGCTTATTGTTGCCCGTAAATTTGCCTGAAATACACAACACCATCGACCTCGTAGCGGATCGATGGTGTTTGTATTCGGGTGCGGGCAGGGTGTCAGTTTCGGCCCTAGTCGTTTTCGCGCACCGATTTCAGGAAGCCAAGAACTTCCTCTCGCAGCCTTTGAGCCAATTGCCGCATCTCCCGGGATGAGGTCAGCAGAGAGTTGGCCTCTTCGCTCACCATGCTTGATGCCTGCGATACAGCAGATACGTTTTGCGAGACTTCCTGTGTCCCCGATGCTGCGCGTTGAACACTATCTGCAATTTCGCGGGTTGCAGCACCTTGCTGCTCGACGGCTGCGGCAATCGCATTGCAGAATTCGTTGATACGTTCAATGGTGGACGAGATTGATCCGATCTCGGAGACAGAACGATTTGACGACCCCTGAATACCATCAATCTGTGTCTGGATATCACCGGTCGCCTTGTCCGTCTGGTTGGCAAGGGATTTGACCTCTCCGGCGACGACGGCAAATCCTTTGCCGGCGTCACCAGCTCGGGCAGCTTCGATGGTTGCATTCAGGGCCAGCAGGTTCGTTTGTCCCGCGATATCCTGAATTAATCCCACTACCTGACCGATCCGCTCAGCCGCCTCGGCAAGTTCGGTCACTGTTGCAGTGGTGTTGTTAATGCCATCCACTGCTTCTGTTGCGACGTCAATTGACTGGGTAACCTGGGCACCGATTTCACGAATGGCGGCAGAAAGTTCCTCGGTGGCCGATGCGACAGCCTGCACGTTTTCCGTGGTGATATTGGCCGCATTGGAAACGGCCGCCGCACGGTTTGTGGATTCCTCGGCATTGGCAGAAAGCTGGGTTGCGACCGATTGGGTTCGTTCAGCGGCATCGGCCACGGTTTCAACGATGGAAAGGACGCTTTTTTCAAAATTGTCTGCCATCTGATCAAGCGCACGTTTGCGCTCAAGGGCTGCTCGCTGGGTGGCCTGTTCATTTTCATGTGCCAGCCGGTCTACTTCGGCAGCATTGTTCTTGAAAACCAACACCGCGGCCGCCATGGCCCCGATTTCATCCTTAAGCTCCGTGCCGGGGACATCAACGTCTTTTTCGCCCCTGGCCAGACGGGTCATTGCCGAGGTCATGCTGAGAACCGGTCGAGAAACCCATCCGCGCACAAGAACTCCCATAAGCCCCATAATCGCAAGCACGGCAATGACGGCAGTAATGATTGCCGTGTAACGGAACTCTGTCAGGGATGCGTATGCAGCATCCCGATCAAGCGCAAAGCCAAGATACCAGTTTACAGATGGCAAACCTTTCACTTTGAAGAATGTGAATAGCAGATCGCCATTTCCCTCGATTACATTCTGCATGCCTTCGGTAACGGCCGGAGTGTTTTCAGGAAATACCTCGCTAATCGACTTCAGTGTGAAATCTGCATTCGGGTGAATGATCACAGTGCCTTGGTCATTGACCAGAAATCCGTAACCAATGCCGCCCAGATCAATGCCGCGAACCAGATCACCCAGAATGGTGATGTTAATATCGCCACCGACCACACCAAGCAGTTTGGAACCATCAAATACCGGTGTCGTCGCGGTAACGATCAGCTGCCCGGTGGATGCGTCAGTGTAGGGTTCGGTAAGGGTGCTGTCACCGATGGCGACTGCGTCACTGTACCAAGGGCGTTTGCGTGGATCGTAATCAGCAGGCAACTCATCTGGTGGATACATCGTCATCACACCGTCCGCGCTGCCGAAATAGGAAAAGATAAATGACTCAGCCAGCGCCTGACCGCTGGCGATTTCACTGACCGTAGCGGGGGAGCTGTCTCGTGCAATATTATTGGCAAGGCTTTCGACCAAAAGCCTTCTGCCATCCAGCCAGTTCGAAATACCAGCGGTCGCAAGCGATCCGCTTTCGGTCAGCTTCGACTGCAGAGCTGTCTGTATGGATGTGCGCTGCTGATAATCAAAATACAGAATAAAGGCGACAAATGTCGCAACAACAATCATGGCCGCTGCCAGCAGGATTCTACTGCCGATATTTAACGACATTCCGCCATCCTCCAAAAGAATAATCCCCTTTGTGAGGTTGGGACGTTCCTTCGCGATTACAAGCGCTTGAAGCAAGGTAAATCAAGTTACATGCAATAATTTTGTTTTATGGTCATTTGATATTTGGAATGATTTCATTCAACCAAAGTCGCATGACCTCTGAGACCAACATCACTTTCCAAAATCCTTGTTTTAGTTATTGATTATGGAACGCGTTGTCTTCAACCCTTGGTTTCCCCATATGTGGAACTGCCTAGGGAGGCAACGTCACATAAGCACCGATAAACGGAGGAAATAGATGAAACGCGCATTAATTGCAGGGATGGCGGTCGCGTTTGCGTTTGGGAGCACAGCAGCCTCGGCGCAGGATCGAGCCGGTTGGCCAGACAGCTTTACGGTCGGCACCGCATCACAGGGCGGCACTTATTTTGCCTATGGTTCCGGTTGGGCGAACCTTGTAGCAGAAGAACTCGGCATTTCCGGTGGTGGTGAAGTTACCGGCGGACCAATGCAGAACATGGCGCTCGTTCACACCGGCGAAGCAGCATTTGGCATGACCACGATGGGTCCGGCAGCAGAATCCCTTGCTGGAACAAACCCGATTGCACCGGGCGTCCAGATGACGAGTGCTTGTGCAATGTTCCCGATGTATCAGACACCGTTCTCGATTACTGCACTGGCATCATCGGGCATTGCATCTGTTTCGGACATCCCCGAGGGCGCGAAAATCGGTTTCGGTCCTGCGGGCTCGACCTCGGACACCTATTTTCCGAAGATGCTCGAAGAACTTGGTGTAAAGTTTGAACGCCGCAATGGTGGCTGGGCCGATCTGGGTGGCCAGCTTCAGGACGGCTTGCTTGACGTGATCGCATTCGCTGCCGGTGTTCCGGTGCCGGCTGTTAGCCAGCTTGAAGTTCAAACCAAAGTGAACATCATCGAGTTCACTGAAACAGAACAGAAACAGATTATGGATGCCTTCCCGGTGTCCGAATTTGACATTGCTGCAGACACATACACCACGCTGACCGCTCCGGCGCGTTCAGTGTCAATGTGGAACTTTGCGATTGCCAATTGCGATCTTCCGGAAAGCTTTGTTTATGCCGCAACTGACGTTGTGATGTCGGATAATGCTCGCATGGTATCCATTCACCGTGCAGCACGTTCCACAGTTCCGGAAAACTGGAACAAGAACAAGGTCATGAAATGGCATCCGGGTGCTGCCAAGTGGTTCAACGAACATGGCGCATCCATCCCGGCTGACATGATCCACTAAGTCAGCAAAACCTGATTACACAAGGCGGGTCATCCGGAAGGTGACCCGCCTTTGCTCAATCGCCGCAAAGAAGCCTGCGAATAACAAATGACCAGAGAGTGTGGGGAAACCTGATGACCGAACCAAATAAACCGGATGACGAACACCTCATTGCCGATGGCGTGGATGAAGAGCCCATTGAACATAATCGTCGCCTTTTCGAGGGACGGAACCTCAGTTTCATAACAATTTCTGCCGCCATTTATGCTGCGTTTCATATGCTCGCGCTAAATGGTGTATCGCTTTCTGGAATGACGGGCGGTTTGGTTAATCTTGAATTCTTGCCTGATTTTCCGTTGGAAACATGGAACTTCCGTATTGTTCACGTTTCGGGTGCCCTTGCACTTGGTTTTCTTTGGTACTCTGCCAACAAGTTCGCTGATGAGCCTACAGGGCAGACACCGCTTCTGGGCTACTTGTCATATGTTCTCCTGGTACCTGCCTTTGTCGCGGTCGGAACCGCAATCAGCTTTGCTTTCGAAATCAAAAATGGCGCAATGTGGAACGGCATTGATGCTACCATCAAGTTCAACGAGACATGGGTCTTTGGTGCTCCACTGATGGCAGCAACAGTCGGTGGTATTGTTTTATCCTGGTTTAACAAGACACCCCGTAATCGTTATTCACCACCTGATTTTGTGCTGACTGTTTGTGGCCTTGCCGTTGCGATCTATTTGATCACAATTTACGGCACGCTTATGCGCAACTCCACAGGAACACCTTTTGCGCCGATCGGTATTTCGATTGCTGCAATCTCGGGCACGTTGCTTATCATGGAGCTGACACGCCGCGTTGCCGGTCTGGCGCTTGTGATCATTGCGACCATTTTTCTGGTCTATGTTTTTGTCGGCGAATTCCTGCCGGGCTTCCTGCAATCGCCAGCCATCACCTGGCAGCGCTTCTTTAGCCAGGTCTATACTGATGCCGGTATTCTTGGCCCGACGACTGCCGTTTCATCGACCTATATCATTTTGTTCATCATCTTTGCCGCGTTCCTGCAGGCATCAAAGGTTGGCGACTATTTTGTGAACTTTGCCTTCTCGGTGGCCGGACGTGCCCGTGGTGGTCCTGCAAAGGTTGCAATCTTTGCTTCTGGCCTGATGGGAATGATCAACGGCACGTCTGCGGGTAACGTTGTGGCAACCGGCTCGCTGACCATCCCTTTGATGAAAAAGGTCGGTTACCACAAGAAAACGGCCGGTGCGATTGAAGCTGCAGCTTCAACCGGTGGCCAGATCATGCCGCCAATTATGGGGGCAGGGGCCTTCATCATGGCCGAAATCACCGGTATCCCATATACCGACATTGCCATCGCGGCTGTGATCCCGGCGATCCTTTACTTTGTGTCGATCTATTTCATGGTCGACTTCGAAGCAGCCAAACTTGGTATGCGTGGCATGCGCGAAGAAGAACTGCCGCGCTTCCATACCATGGTAAAGCAGGTCTATCTGTTCCTGCCCATCATCATCCTGATCGTAGCCCTGTTCCTTGGCTATTCGGTTATCCGGGCTGGAACATTGGCAACTGTTGCAGCTGTGGTTGTCAGTTGGCTTACACCAAACCGCGTAGGGATCAAATCCGTTGCCAAGGCATTTGAACTGGCAGGCGGGATGTCGATTCAGATCATTGCAGTTTGTGCCTGTGCCGGGATCATCGTTGGCGTGATCGCGCTGACAGGTGTCGGCGCACGGTTCTCGAACCTGTTACTGGGTCTTGCAGAAGCGTCACAGTTGCTGGCCCTGATCTTTGCCATGCTGATCGCCATCCTTCTGGGAATGGGCATGCCAACAACGGCGGCCTATGCGGTTGCTGCATCGGTGGTTGCTCCGGGATTGATTGAGCTTGGAATTGAACCACTTACTGCACATTTCTTCGTGTTCTACTTTGCAGTCGTTTCAGCCATCACGCCACCCGTCGCACTGGCTTCCTATGCTGCTGCCGGGATATCGGGTGCAAACCCGATGGAAACGTCAGTGGCTTCGTTCAAGATTGGCATTGCGGCCTTCATTGTGCCGTTCATGTTCTTCTATAACGCGGCTATTTTGATGGATGGGACTTACCTTCAGATCAGCCAGGCGTTCATTACGGCCGTGGCCGGGGTGTTCCTGCTGTCTGCCGGTGTTCAGGGATGGTTCCTCGGGCGCAGTGCAGTGTGGTTCCTGCGCATTGCACTGGTCATTTCAGCATTGTTCATGATTGCTGGCGGACTGGTTACCGATCTGATCGGCATTGGACTGGCTATCGCAATCCTGCTGATCCAGCGTGTGATAAACCCGAAACCAGGCAGCACATTCCGTACTGGTGGGGCAGATTAACAACACACCTCGGCGATAAAACAACAAAAGCGCACCGGTCTGGTGCGCTTTTTCTTTTTCTGAAAATCAAGGTTGTCAGAAAATCAATCTGATACTTTTTTCACGAATTCGGATTTCAAGCCCATCTGACCGATACCCGGGATTTTACAATCAATATCGTGGTCGCCATCGACAAGACGAATGCCTTTGACCTTGGTCCCGACCTTGACAACCGCCGATGATCCCTTGACCTTCAAATCCTTGATGACAGTTACCGTATCCCCGTCAACAAGCGGGGTACCGTTTGAGTCACGTACAACCGTCGCGCCAGCCGCGTCACCTGAAGCAGACCATTCATGCGCACATTCCGGGCAGATCAACAGTTCGCCATCTTCATAGGTGTAAGGTGACTCACATTTCGGGCAGGACGGTAGTTCGCTCATTGCTCGGACCTTTTAACAATAATCGTGTTTGGTGCGACCACAGATACAACACAGCGTTTCGCAGTAACGTCGTGTTCTGCGCTAAAAAATCAGAGATTTTGTGCGATCTTGAGTAAATGGCGGAGAGGGTGGGATTCGAACCCACGGTACCCGTAAAGGCACGACGGTTTTCAAGACCGTTGCATTCAACCACTCTGCCACCTCTCCGCAAAAATGGTCGGAGCTTATTGCTCTGCGCGCTTTCAATAAATTGGGCGCGCTGCCCTGTCAATAGCCCAATCAAACATTGCATCAAATGCTGGCGAAATAATGTGATTTCAGTAAGGTACCAGCAACCATAAGGCGAACCATCTTTCGGACCGGTTTAACGTGTTTTATTTTCTTTCAAAGACCCTTAGCTACCTGATCAATATCGGGCTCATGCACGGGATGTTGTTGTTGATCCTTGTTGGCCTGATCTGTTTGCGCAGGACACGTCGCTTTGCTTTTACCGGGTTGTTATTCGTCACTATTGCATCATTGATAATCACCATCATTCCCGTAGGAGCACTGTTGTCCAGAACTCTTGAGGTGCGCTTTGAAAAACCGGACCTCAATGGATCAGAATTTGCAGGGGTGATTACCCTATCGGGCTCGATTGACCCAAACAGCTATCTTCAGCGCGGGGATGTTCAGTTCCTAAGTGCCCCGGATCGAATATTTACAATGCTCCGAATGGCGAACAAATATCCTGATAAACCTGTGATCTTTACGGGCAAAGACGGAGTGCTAAATGATCGCGGTTTCAGTGAGGCGGTTGTACTGCGTGACTGGCTGGACGATTCGAGCCTGTTAAGACCCAATATGTATTTCGAAATCAACGCACGGAACACATATGAGAATGCCCTAAATTCACATGATCTCATTTATGGAAGTTGGCCGGAACTGGTACAAAAGCCTTGGGTATTAGTCACTTCCGCAGATCATATGCCGCGCGCAGCAGGCGTTTTTCGGCAGGCGGGTTGGAACATTATTCCGTATCCGGTCGGCAGATTCACATCAGATGAGATCCATTTAGCAAGTCTTAACGTCTCAGGCGCTATCAAATCCCTAAGCCGTGGTTTGCGGGAATGGGTTGGTTTGACCGCTTATTACTGGACCGGGCGAACAAATGAGTGGTTTCCGGGGCCCAAGCCGTTGGAAACCGGCAACTGAACATTCTGGATGAGGCCTTTGATGAAATTCTGGAAATTGCTGACCGCCGCCTCTGTGCTTACTGTTTTGACCGCCAATGCGCCGGCCTTTGCACAGACCGATGAAAAACTTCCAGAATTCACCACCGAAGGATTTGAGGAATGGTTGGTTGACTTCAAAAAAGAAGCCGCCGCCAAAGGCATTTCCCAGCCAACCCTCGATGTTGCCTTTGCCAATACCAAACCGATCCCCAAGGTGATCGAGTATGATCGCAGCCAGCCTGAATTCAAACTGACCTTTGAGCAGTATATTCAACGCGTTGTCCCGCAATCACGGATCAACGAAGGCCGCAGGAAGTATGCCGAAAATCGCGCAATCATTGATGCCGCGGCAAAAAAATACGGCGTGCCGGGTCACTATCTGACGGCCTTTTGGGGGATCGAGACCGGTTTTGGACGGCATACTGGCGGCTATTCCGTCGTCGACTCACTGGCAACTCTTGCCTTTGAAGGTCGTCGGGCGGAATATTTCCGCAAGGAACTGATGAATGCCCTAACCATCATTGATGCTGGCCACATCGCGCCTGAAAACATGTCCGGCTCCTGGGCGGGCGCCATGGGGCAGGCGCAGTTCATGCCTTCAACCTTCCTGAATTACGCACGCGACGGGAATGGCGACGGCAAGATTGATCTTTGGGGCGCCAAGGAAGACGTTTTTGCGTCGGCTGCTAACTATCTTTCGACCGTCGGCTGGAAAGGGGATGAACGCTGGGGGCGCAAGGTCAGCATTCCCAAGGATCTGGATAAATCCCTGATCGGTCGCGATATTCGCAAACCAATCTCGGAATGGCAGGAACTTGGCGTTCGCATGCCGGGTGGGGCCAATCTGCCAACGGCAGATATGGATGCATCAATTGTTACCGTAAATGACGGTGAAGGACCGGCATATATGGTTTATAACAATTTCCACACCATCATGCATTGGAACCGATCGACCTATTTCGCAATCGCCGTGGGAACACTGGCTGACGCGCTAGCCGGGCAATAAAGTTTTAATGTCCAGGTGACGAAGATCATTCGTTGCCATCAAATACAGAGCATCTTTAAGCGGGGACACCTTGATGCCAAAACCAAGAAAAAGTGCTTTTGGGCGACTGCGGACAAATAGCCGCCTCGGACTGTCCGTGGTTGCACTTGGTATGCTTTTGGCTGGCTGCGCAGAAACCCAGCTTGCCGTTCACGGTGTCAAACGACTTGGCGGCGTTCAGTCCCAACCGACACAGATTGGTAACTACAAGATCGGCAATCCCTATGAAATTGCTGGTCAGTGGTACTATCCGGCTGTCGATTATGAATATAGCGAAACCGGTATCGCGTCCTGGTACGGGCCCAAATTCCATGGCAAAAAAACCGCCAATGGCGAAGTGTTTGACCAGTACGAGATCTCTGCCGCACACCGCACATTGCCGCTACCGAGTATTGTGCGTGTCACCAATCTTGAAAACGGAAAATCACTCAAGGTCCGCGTCAATGACCGGGGACCGTTTGCGCATGGGCGTATCATTGACATGTCACGCCGTGCAGCCCAGTTGCTGGGGTTCGAGAAGAAGGGCACGGCCAAGGTCATGGTCGAAGTGATCGAGGCAGAAAGCCGTCAGATTGCAGCTATCGCGCAAGGCAAGGCGGCACCGCAAGTTACTGTCGCCGAACAGAATACAGTTACTGCCGCACCGCGTGATGTGGTCGAAACCGTTCGCCTTGACGATGGCCCGATCACCGAAACCGGCCAACCAACGACTTCGCAGATCAAATTGACGCCTCCGGCATCAGAGCCGATCCTCACCAGTGCCCCACTTGAGGGTACCGTAGAAGAGGCTGCTGTTATCAATATCGAGCCCGTAACGAATTCAGCCATTTACGTTCAGGCAGGGGCCTTCTCAATCTATGATAACGCCCTGAACTTGCGTAATCGGCTTTATGATCTGGCACCAAGCAAGATCGAACCCATCGAGGTAAAAGGGACGACCTTTTACCGGGTTCGTCTTGGGCCGTTAAATACGGTTCCGGAAGCAGATATCCTTCTTGAGCGCGTGATTGCCACCGGGCAGAACGGTGCAAAAGTCGTGGTCGAATGTGCCGATGGCGGTGCTGCCAAGTCGGGATGTTGATTGCCACCTTATGCTGTGCTACCGCTTTGCTGTCAGCTATTTGAGTGGATTTCGCATACTGATAAATGTCGCATGAGCGTGTTGCACAATTTTGCCGGATTTGCGACATAAGCAACAGAACAAAGCCGCCGGGGGGACTGGTGGAACAGATTTTATTACACAAGGTTAGGACGTAATGACTTTGATGGCGCCAATTCCGTTCAAAAACTGTCTGAACCGGGTAGTGGCCGGAGCCACGATATTAGGCTCTGTCATGGCGATGTCTATGACCAGCGCGCAGGCAATCGAAACCAATGCGCGCGAAGCCTATATCATGGATTTCGACACCGGCACGGTTCTTTTGAACAAGAACGGCGATACACTCACCGAACCTGCTTCCATGACCAAAATGATGACTGTCCATATGCTGTTCAAGCATATCAAGGATGGCAGTGTATCAATGGATGACACCTTCCACGTCAGTGAAAAAGCCTGGCGTAAAGGTGGGTCGAAGATGTTCGTCGAGGTAAACTCAGACGTTTCTGTTTCTGACCTTTTGCACGGAATTATTGTCCAGTCCGGTAACGATGCAGCTATCGTGGTTGCCGAGGGCCTGGCGGGTACCGAAGAAGCCTTTGCAGAGGAAATGACCGAAGAAGCCCGCAATATTGGCATGACCAAATCGGTTTTCAAGAACTCAACCGGTTGGCCCGCAGAAGGACATCTTGTTACCGTTCATGACCTTGCAACGCTGGCCCGCGATACCATTCGCAATTTCCCGGACCTTTATTCACTCTATTCGGTCAAGGAATTCACATATAACGGCATTCGCCAACCAAACCGCAATCCGTTGCTGGGGACCAGTGCCGGTGTCGATGGCCTTAAGACCGGCCATACTGAGTCGGCCGGTTACGGTCTGACCGCATCTGCCGAGCGTGATGGCCGACGTCTGATTATTGTCGTAAATGGTCTGAACTCTGTTCGTGAACGCCGGACGGAATCCCAGAAGCTTCTCGACTGGGGCTTCCGTGAATTTGACAATTATGACCTGTTTGCCGAAGGCGAAACCATCAGCTCTGCCAACGTTTGGCTGGGTGCGGAAACAAAGGTCGATCTTGTTGCTGATCAGAAAATCCTTTTGACCCTTCCGCGCAGTGCAAGCCGCGATATGAAGGTATCTGTTGTCTATGACGGTCCGATTCCGGCACCGATCAGCAAAGGTGACCAGATCGCAACCCTTAAGGTTGACGTGCCCGATCAGGAAACCAGGGAATTTCCGCTTTATGCCGCGCATGATGTCGGTCGTCTCGGCTTCGTCGGACGTATCGGTGCTGCGATCAAATACCTTCTGTGGGGGGCAAACGGGTGATTGACAAGCCCGGCTTGTTCATCAGCTTTGAAGGCGGTGAGGGCAGCGGAAAATCGACCCAGATCCGCTGCCTTGAAAACTGGTTCCGCGAGAATGGTCGCGATGTCGTTGTAACCCGTGAACCCGGTGGTTCACCGGGGGCCGAGGAAATTCGTACCTTGCTGCTGACCGGGGATCCCGGTCGTTGGGATGCCGTTACCGAAGCTCTTTTGATGTTTGCATCTCGCCGTGATCACGTTGAACGCACCATTCGCCCGGCACTTGCAGACGGAAAGGTCGTTTTGTGTGATCGCTTTGCCGACTCATCGGTTGCCTATCAGGGCTATGGTCATGGTCTTGGTGCGGATTATATCCGTAATCTCTGGGCACTGGCGATTGATGGCTTCAAACCGGATCTGACCTTGATGTTTGATCTTCCCGTTGAAGTGGGACTTGAACGTGCCGGGGCACGTTTTGCCAATGTCAGCGCTGCTGAAGACCGGTTTGAACGGATGGGGATTGAATTTCACCAACGTTTGCGTGACGGTTTCCGTGAAATTGCCGCATCGGAACCTGAACGTTGCCGCATAATTGATGCGCAAGGCGACGTCAAAGCTGTGACCGAACGCGTCATTGCGACAGTTCAGGAATGCCTTGCCGGGCAGGGGGTGTAATCCCCGATGGCAGGAAATAGCGATCTTTCCGAAGACGAAAATCCGTTTGCACCCCGTCGTAACGACGCACTTCTTGGTCATGAAGAATCCGAAAAAACGGTTCTTGACGCCTGGAACAGCAAACGCATGCATCACGCATGGCTTTTGTGCGGCCCGCGCGGCATCGGGAAGGCAACGCTTGCCTATCGAATGGCGCGGTTCATTTTGTCTGGCGGCGAGAATGGCGGGGCAGGTCTGTTTGGAGATCAGTCTGATGGTCTTTATGTTGATCCGGAAGACCCGGTTGCACGGCGTATTGCCGGCGGCGGTCACGGTGACCTCAAGGTCATCGAGCGCCAGTATGATGACAAGAAAAAACGCCTGCAGGGCGAAATCACAGTTGCCAGCGTTCGCACGGTTGGCAACTTCATGTCCAAAACTGCGGCCGAAGGCGGCTGGCGGATCGTCATTGTTGATGCCGCCGATGAGTTAAACCGCAACGCCGCCAACGCAATCCTGAAGGTTCTTGAAGAACCGCCTGCGAATGCAATGATGATCCTGGTTGCACATCATCCGGGGCGCTTGTTGCCAACCATTCGATCACGCTGTCGTCGTCTGAACCTGAGTGCACTTGAAGATCATCAGGTTGTTGATCTGTTGGGACGTTATTGCCCGGATATGGATCTTGGTGATCGTGATGCGCTTTCGGGGCTTGCCGAAGGAAGCATTGGCCGTGCCCTTCAACTCCATGAAGTCGGCGGGCTTGAGCTTTACACCGAACTGGTCAATCTGATTGCCAGCTTGCCTAATGCCGATGTCGCAGCCCAGCACAAGTTCGCCGAACGTTTTTCGGCGGCGGACAAGGATGCGGCCTTTGCAACCGTGACCGAACTTTTGCATTGGTGGCTGGCTCGCATGATCCGTTTTGCCGCCACCGGACAGCCGCCACGTGAAGTGGTCGAAGGCGAGTTGCCTGCCATGCAACGCATGGCTGCTGCGCAACCGCTTGATCAATGGCTGGAGGTATGGGAAAAGATCAACGAATTGATGGGCGCGACCCGCGGTTTGCATCTCGATCGCAAGCAGGCCTTGCTGAATGCATTCTTCATGCTTGAAGAATGCATGCGAACCTGACATCACTGCCCAGTAACCGAAATATTGACCATCACGGCCCATTTCGGGCCGTTTTGTTTCACGACTTGCGCGAAGGATTTGCGACCATGACCGGGCACAAACAGCCCTATTACATCACAACCCCGATCTATTACGTCAACGACAAGCCCCATATTGGCCATGCCTATACGACGCTTGCCTGTGATGTTCTGGCCCGCTTCAAGCGCCTGGACGGGTATGACGTGATGTTCCTGACGGGTACCGACGAACATGGTCAAAAGGTCGATAAGTCGGCTGCGGCCAAAGGAATTGATCCGCAAACCTTTACCGATCAGGTTTCGCAGAACTTCCGCGATCTGGCCGTGCATATGAACTATTCGAATGATGATTTCATTCGCACGACCGAAGAACGCCACAAGAAGGCGTGTCAGGCGCTTTGGAATACGTTGCTTGAAAAGGGCGAGATTTATCTTGGTTCCTATGATGGCTGGTATTCGGTTCGCGACGAGGCGTTCTATGCTGAAAAAGAACTGATCACCAAAGATGGTGAAAAGCTTGCCCCAACCGGTGCGCCGGTCGAATGGGTGTCCGAGCCCAGCTATTTCTTCAAGCTTTCCGCCTGGGGCGACCGCCTGCTTGAGTTCTATGAGCAGAACCCTGATTTCATCGCACCGCAATCCCGCCGTAACGAAGTCATCAGCTTTGTCAAAGGCGGCATGCACGATCTTTCGGTTTCGCGCACCAGCTTCAAATGGGGCGTTCCGGTTCCGGGTGATGAAGACCATGTCATGTATGTCTGGCTTGATGCGCTGACCAACTATCTGACAGCCATCGGCTATCCGGATTCAGATCCGGCCAAGCTTGAAAAATACTGGCCTGCAGACCTTCACATGGTCGGGAAAGATATTCTGCGCTTCCATGCTGTTTACTGGCCTGCTTTCCTGCTGGCAGCGGGTATTCAGCCGCCCAAGCGCGTCTTTGCCCATGGCTGGTGGACCAATGAAGGACAGAAGATTTCAAAATCAATCGGCAATGTCATTGATCCCTATGACCTGACAGAAAAATACGGTCTCGATCAGACCCGATATTTCCTGATGCGTGAAGTTCCGTTCGGCAATGATGGTGATTTTTCCCATCGTTCCATGGTCAACCGGATGAACAGCGAACTTGCCAACGATCTTGGAAATATGTGTCAGCGCGTTCTGTCGATGATCCATAAAAACTGCAACGAAGTGATCCCGACGCCGGGCGCATTTACCGATGCCGATCAGGTTATTCTGACCAAGGCACACGGAATGCTTGATACCGTCCGTCCGCTCTTTGAAGAACAGGCCTTCCACAAGGGGCTTGAAGCAATCTGGAGCCTTGTCGGCGATGCGAACCGCTATGTTGACGAAATGGCGCCATGGGGGCTGAAAAAGACCGATCCGGCACGCATGGAAACGGTTCTTTACGTTCTTGCCGAGGTCATTCGTCACGTTGGCATTCTGGTTCAGCCAATCATGCCGGCGGCCGCATCCAAAATCCTTGATCTGTTGGTACTTTCCAATGACAAGCGCGGTTTCGAGATGCTTGGTCCGGATCATGCCCTCACCCCGGGCTCGGCAATTCCGAAACCGGCTGGTGTGTTCCCGCGATATGTAGAAGAAGACGAAGGAGCGAAGGCATGAATGTCGCCCTTGTCGACAGCCACTGCCATCTGGACTATCCGCAGTTTTCCGAAGACTTCGCGGGAACCATTGCGCGCGCCCAAAATGCCGGTGTTGGCATGATGGTCAGCATTGGTGTGAAACTGACGACTTTCGATCAGGTGCGCGCCATTGCCGAGAAATCCGACCATATTTACTGCACGATTGGCGTTCATCCGCATGAAGCGGGCGAGGAGGGGCTTTCAAGCCCCGAACCGCTGCTTGCCAGGACTTCCGATCCCAAAATTATCGGGATCGGGGAAAGCGGGCTGGATTATTTCTATGACAATGCCCCGCGAGAAGCACAGCAACAAAGCTTTCGCGCGCATATTGCGGCATGTCGCGAAACCGGACTGCCGTTGATCGTTCATACCCGTGATGCCGATGACGACACGATGGATATTCTTGAAGAAGAATATCAAAATGGGCCGTTTACCGGTGTAATTCATTGCTTCTCAAGTTCTGCAGAACTTGCACAGCGTGCGCTTAAGATCGGGTTCTACATATCCTGTTCGGGTATCATAACCTTCAACTCGGCAAAGGAAATCCGGGCGGCCCTTGAAGATGTGCCGCTGGATCGTTTGCTCGTTGAAACCGATGCGCCGTATCTGGCGCCGGTGCCAAAGCGCGGGAAGCCGAACGAACCAAGTTACGTCGCACATACGGCCTCCAAGCTTGCCGAAATCAAGGGGGTCAGCCTCGAGGAAATTACCCGTATCACAACGGACAATTTCTTCAGATTGTTCACCAAGGCTGATCGCAAACATTTGTTGCTTCCGGGCGAGGCCGCACAGTGACAAAAATAACCATCCTTGGCTGCGGATCATCAAATGGTGTGCCATCTGTTGGCCTTGGATGGGGCAAGTGTGACCCGACCAACCCGAAAAACCGGCGTTTACGCAGCTCGATCCTGATTGAAGAATCTGGCAAGAAGATCCTTGTTGATGTTACGCCGGATTTTCGCGAGCAGGCACTTGGCCATAATATCGATCATCTTGATGCGATCCTGTTTACACATTCCCATGCTGATCACGTCCACGGAATTGATGATCTGCGCTGGCTGAATGTTGCGATGAACAGTCCGATTGATATCTATGCCAACGCGCAAACGATTTCAGACATCGATCAGCGCTTCAACTACGTGTTCACACCGCTGCCAGACGGCGTCGAGTTTTATTTCAAGCCCGTTTTGATACCGCATGTCATCACAGGACCGCTCAACGCAGCAGGGGTCCCGATTACGGTTTTCTCCCAGGATCATGGTTACGGGGAAACTCTGGGCTTCAAGATTGGCAAGTTTGCCTATTCAACCGATGTCGTCGATTTCCCGGAAGAGTCCAGACAACATCTCTATGATCTAGACGTCTGGGTGGTCGATTGCCTGCGTCATCGACCGCACAACACGCATGCCCATCTTGAAAAGGTGCTTGGCTGGGTCGAAGAATTCAAACCCAGACAGGTCTATATGACCCATATGGGAATTCAGTTCGACTATGCGCAGGCAATGGCCGATACGCCGGACAATGTTGAACCGGCATATGACGGATTGATCATCAACGTGAACTGACTGTCCAAAGTTGACAAAGCATGGACTATCAACAGAGGTCCCCTTGAAAGCTCACATCTCGATACCCGGGAACTATAAGGACCAAATCCGTTTGGCATTTTTTGAGGCGAACGCCGCTTTCTCGGATTCTGATGCGTCCGCGATTAGGGTGTGTGTTGTTGCCATCCATTGATCAAGAGATGAATTCAGGGTGCATACCGGACTGTCAGAGCCCCAGACAACCCGGTCCCAGCCAAAGCACCCTATAACATGCTCGACATAAGGGCGCAGGGTCTCAATCGTCCAGTCCGGCTTTGCATAGGCAGAAATGCCTGAAATCTTTGCATTCACGTTCAGACGTTCCGACAGGGTTGCAATTGAATGCGCCCAGTCACCAAAACCGTCGTCAGTAAAGTCTGGAACGCCACAATGATCCAGGACAAAAACAGTATCCGGGCAGGCATCAACCAGGTCACACGCCAAGGAAAGCTGACGTTGGAGAACGCAGATGTCGAATGGCAGGCCCATTTTGCCAATCTTGCGCACATTTTCCCGGAACAGATCACTTTGCGAAACATCATCTGGCACAACATGCAATACGCGGCGAATGCCTTTAACAACCTTAAGATCAAGGCTTTCTAGAAATACCTCGCAGTCTTTTGATTCCGGTCTGGCAGAGGATATGGCTCCGCGCAGCATGCTTTGCGGCTTGGTCATCATTTCGCCAATGAATGCGTTTTCGTTTGGAATGTCATCTGGTGCACAGTCCACCTCCATGTGAAGCACGCCTTCTATGCCGATGCGTTTTGCCGTGGCTTCATAGTCCTGAAATGTCCAGTCACGGTTCAGGGCAGGCACATCTTTAAGCCAGGGGTAGGTGATCCGGTCGCGGGCGACGAGGTGCAGATGAGTGTCGATGAACATGGCGTCTCCTTATTATCTGTGCGTTTCCCTGATGCATATGTCGGGTTATGTCCCGGCAGTCTTATGTTTTTTTCAGGATTAAGGTGATTTCTTGTGGAGTTCAACTTGACTCATCAATCAAGTCAAGTTTAAATATAAAAGATGCTTCCGAATATGAAAGTCACAACAAGAATGGCCTCGGAAGTGATATTCGGTCAGGAAAGACCGTTCCTTCAGGGAGGATAGAATGAAAACGTTATTGAGCGGTGCATCCCGTGCCGTGCTAGCGACTGCTGCTTTGACTGCTGCAATCTCTTCATTTGGCACCGCACAGGCGGGCGAGTTTGATGGTGTGACCATCGAGGCAAAGCTTATCGGCGGTCAGCAATATGAAGCGCTTTATGCCCGCATCCCAGAATGGGAAGCCGCCACCGGCGCCAAAGTGAACATCATTTCGAAGAAGAACCACTTCGAACTGGATAAAGAATTCAAATCCGACATCGCGGCTGGCACAACCAGCTGGTGCGTGGGTTCAAACCATTCATCTTTCGCATCCCAGTATCCGACCCTTTATACCGACCTGACCGGTCTGATAAGCAAGGACGTGGTTGCCGAGTTCGTGCAGGCCAACATCAAGGCTGCTACCTTTGATGGCAACCTTGTGATGCTGCCGCGTGCGCAGTTCGATGTGTCGGCACTGTATTACCAGAAAGACCTTTATGACGATGCCGACAAGGCCAAGGCATTTGAAGCCAAGTTCGGCTATCCGCTTGCGGTGCCGGAAACCTGGGCGCAGGTAAAAGATCAGGCAACCTTCTTTGCCGATCCGCCGAATTTCTATGGCACCCAGTATGCGGGCAAGGACGAAGCGATTGTCGGTCGTTACTATGAAATGGTCGTTGCTGAAGGCGGCAAGCTGTTTAACGATGATTTCTCGCCAGCCTTCAATTCCGAAGAAGGCAAACGTGCCCTGCAGTGGTTTGTCGATCTTTACAATGCCAAAGCCGTTCCGGCCGGTACGACCAACTATCTTTGGGATGACCTTGGTAACGGCTTTGCGTCGGGCACCATTGGGCTGAACCTTGATTGGCCGGGCTGGGCTGGTTTCTTTAATGATCCGTCATCGTCGAAAGTTGCCGGTAATGTCGGTGTTGCACCGGCACCGAAAGGATCGGCAGGCGTGCGTACCGGCTGGTCTGGCTTCCATGGTTTCTCCGTGACCAAAGATTGCGACAACAAGGAAGCGGCTGCGTCGCTGGTTGAATTCCTGACCAACGAAGACAGTCAGAAGCTTGAAAGCTCTGCCGGTCCGCTTCCGAGCCGCACCGCGGTTTGGGAATATGTCTCTGAGCAGGCAAAAGACGATCCGTATCGCAGTGAAGTTCTGGCTGCGTTCAAGAAAACGGCTGCAACTGCCTTTGCTGTTCCGCCGACCCCGCTTTGGATCGAGGCAACCAACCTGATCTATCCTGAGCTGCAGGCCGCCATTCTTGGTGACAAAACCGTTGATGAAGCCCTTGAGGATGCATCGGACGCGGTTGATAGCCTGATGCAGGAAGAAGGCGTCTACTAAGCCAGATATATGGCGGCGCAGTTCGCATTTGGTAACTGCGCCGCCTGACCATTCCCTGACCCAAATGCATGGGCAAAGGCCTGTGCCGATTAATGGGACATCCCGATGAATCGCTTGAAACTTCCCCCGTGGTTGGTTCTTTTGTTGCCAGCCATCATTATTCTATCGGCCGTCGTGCTGATTCCGCTCGTACTGTCACTATATTCGAGTTTCACCTCGTATCGGCTGACACGGCCTGACAGCATTTTTAACTGGGTGGGCTTTTTCAACTATGAAAAGGCACTGACGGATGTGAAGTTCTGGGCGGCTTTCGGTCGGACAGTTCTGTTGCTGACGGTGGCGCTTAATCTTGAGATGCTGTTTGGTCTGGGACTGGCCTTGATGGTGTCCAAGGTGACACAGGGACAACGTCTTCTGCGCACCATGATGATGTTTCCGATGATGTTTTCGCCAATCCTTGTCGGCTTCCAGTTCAAGTTCATCTTTAATGACAATGTTGGTCTGGTGAATAACGCGCTTCAGTCGCTTGGTATCACAGATCAGGCGATCCCCTGGCTGGTGGACGGGCATCTTGCGATGTTCTCGATCATCTTTGCCGAAATCTGGACGGCGACTTCGGTCTTTGGAATTCTTATTCTTGCCGGTCTTTATGCAATCCCGCGTGATCCGCTCGAAGCGGCAAAGGTAGATGGTTGCACCGCATGGCAGTCGTTCCGGTATGTGACCCTGCCGTTCCTGATGCCCTTTATCTATATCGCGATGGCGATCCGTTCACTTGATGTCGCACGTGCCTATGACATCGTGCAGATCATGACCAATGGTGGCCCGGCGCGTCGTACCGAATTGCTTTGGACCCTGATTGGTCGAACCGGCTATGTCGATGCCCGAATGGGGTATGCCAATGCCATGGGCTATATCTCGATCTTCCTGGCGATTTTCTTCACCATCTATTTCTTCAAGAAACTGACGCAATCGCGCAAAGAACTCGGGATGGGGGCGTAAGTCATGGCGAGTAATCTTAATCATCGCGTCCGCCGCTATACCCTTAAAGGACTGCATTTCTTCGGGCTTTTCACGGCCATGATGGTGCTGTGTGTGCCGGGCTTGTGGATTGTTCTGAACTCTTTCCGCCCGACGGTGGAAATCATGGCCAAACCGCCGGTCTGGATCCCCAACGACCTTAATCTTGATCATTACCGCGCCATGTTCAGCGGTATCGGTGAGGGCGGTGTTCCGGTTCTGACCTATTTCGCCAACTCGCTGGTTATTTCAGTGACTTCGACGGTCATTGCGCTTCTGATCGGGATGGCGGGTGGTTACGCCTTTGCACGTTATAAGTTCAACTTCAAGGGCGGCATGTTTGTCGGCTTGATGGTGACGCGTGCAGTGCCTGGCGTTGCCCTGTCCTTGCCGCTGTTTATCCTGTTTGCACGAATTGGCATCATCGACACCCATTTCGGTTTGATCCTGGCCTATGTCGCGCTGAATGTGCCGTTTACGATCTGGCTCATTGACGGGTTCTTCCGTCAGGTGCCGCCAGAACTTGCCGAGGCTGCCGAGATAGATGGTTGCACCCGCTGGCAGGCATTCTGGCGTGTCGAATTCCCGGTTGCACGTGCTGGCATTGCGTCGGCGGGTATCTTTGCCTTCCTGACATCTTGGAACGAATACGCGCTGGCGTCCCAGCTGACCCGTTCGACGACGTCAAAGACGATGCCTGTCGGTCTTCTCGATTTTACCTCTGAATTTACCCTGAACTGGGGGGGGATGTGTGCGCTTGCGGTGTTGATGATTATCCCCGCACTGATCCTGACATTCCTCGTGCAGAAACATCTCATTGCCGGCCTTACCTTTGGCGGCGTGAAAGGATAATAAAATGGCTCAGGTCCACCTTCGCGATGTCGTCAAGAAATACGGCCCGCTTGAAGTTGTTCATTCCATCAATCTCGATATCGCAGATGGCGAGTTTGTTGTTCTGGTCGGTCCTTCGGGCTGCGGCAAATCGACAACGCTTCGCATGGTCGCCGGTCTTGAAGGCATTTCTGGCGGTGAAGTAAAAATCGGCGGACGTGTCGTAAACGATCTGCCGCCGCGTGAACGGAACATCTCGATGGTGTTCCAGAACTACGCGCTTTATCCGCATATGACCGTGCGTGAAAACCTTGGTTTCTCGCTTAAGATCGCCAAACAGTCGCAGGCCGACATTGACAAGGCCGTTGATGAAGCGGCCGAAATTCTGTCATTGACGCCGCTGATGGATCGCAAGCCGGGTGCCTTGTCCGGTGGTCAGCGCCAACGTGTTGCCATGGGACGTGCGATTGTGCGTCACCCGGAAGTCTTCCTGTTTGATGAACCGCTTTCAAACCTTGATGCCAAACTGCGTACCCAGATGCGCGTCGAGATCAAAAAGCTTCATCAGAAACTGAAATCAACAATCATCTATGTCACCCATGATCAGATCGAAGCCATGACGCTTGCAGACCGGATTGTGATCATGCGCGATGGCCATATTGAACAGGTCGGCACCCCGCTTGATGTCTTTGAAAATCCTGTAAATACCTTTGTCGGGACTTTCATTGGCTCGCCGCCGATGAACCTTTTGAGCGGTACGGTAAAAGGCAGTTCCATCGAGTTTGAGGATGGAACTCTGCTGCCGGTGCCGCCCGGTTATGAGATCGCGGATGGCCAGGCCGTTACGTTCGGGGTCCGCGCAGACAATATCATGCCGGTCGGTCACGCCTTGCCACGCGGCGAACATATGGCCGAAGTTGAAATGGCTGTTGATCTGACCGAACCGCTCGGGACCGAAACCCTGCTATTTGCGACCCTTGCCGGGACCGAGGTACAGGCAAAAATGCTGAACCCGCGTCCGGTTCAAAGCGGTGAGCGCATGACATTCCAGATCATGCTCGACAAGTGCCACCTGTTTGACGCCGAGACCGGCGCCACGCTTCGGAAGTGAGGTAAGTGATGGCACGCATTACATCTGCTAATGCCTTTATGGTCGATCTTGAACCCAAGGTCGTGCGCACGGATGCGATCCAGTCATTCAATTCACAGGAAACGATTTTTGTCGTTTTGCGTGATGTGGATGGTGCCAAGGGCATGGGATATAGCTACACCATCGGTGATGGCGGACCTGCGATCCTGTCGCTTTTGAAAGAGACACTTCTGCCGCGTCTAATGGAACAGGATGCCGACCGGATCGAAGCCGTCTGGCGGGATCTGTTGTTCTGTTCGCACGCAACAGCGGTTGGGCCAATCATGTCGCTTGCCCTTGCGGCAATTGATACGGCCCTTTGGGATATGCGCGGGCACAAGACCGGTTTGCCACTTCATATCCTTGCAGGTGGGGCAAAATCATCGGTACCGATGTATACGACGGAAGGCGGGTGGCTTCATCTGTCACCCGATGCGCTGGTCGAAGATGCGGTTGCGTCAAAAGAGGCCGGTTTCCTTGGTTCCAAGGTGAAAATCGGCAAGCCGACAGTCGCTCAGGATTGTGAGCGTCTGGAAGCCGTGCGCAAAGTGCTTGGTGACGATTATGAAATCATGACCGATGCCAACCAGTCAATGACATCGGGTGAGGCCAAGCGTCGCTTGCCGATGCTTGAACGCCTTAATATTGCATGGTTCGAAGAACCGCTTCCAGCCGATGACATTGCCGGTCACGCCCGGCTCCAATCCCAGTCACGTGTACCGGTTGCCGTCGGTGAAAGCATGTATAGCCCCGGGCAGTTTGCCGATTACATCGCACAGGATGCCTGTGAAATCGTGCAGGCCGATGTCGCCCGGATTGGCGGGATCACCCCATGGCTTAAGGTTGCGCACATGGCCGAGGCCCATAACATAGCGATCTGCCCGCATTTCCTGATGGAACTGCATGTAAGCCTGGTTTGCGCAGTGCCCAATGCCCCCTGGCTTGAATACATTCCCCAGCTTGAAGACATAGCAGCCCCGATGGCACGCGATGGTGGCAATGCCCTTGCGCCGATGTCGCCGGGCTTGGGGATTGAATGGGATCACGACAAACTTGCCGCACTGACCGTTGCGGGAAGCGCATTTGACATCAAGGAGGCACATCAATGACCCGTCATGGACAATTGATCGGTATCGGGGCTGACGCCATCGCCGAATATAAACGGCTGCATGCGGATGCATGGCCCGGTGTGCTTGCCAAGATAACCGACTGCAATATCCGCAATTATTCGATTTTCCTAAAGGAACCGGAAAACCTGCTGTTTGCCTATTTCGAATATGTCGGCACCGATTTCGAAGCCGACATGGCGAAGATGGCCGCCGACCCGGAAACCCAGCGCTGGTGGTCCAAGTGCATGCCGCTTCAGCGCCCGCTTGATAGTCGGGCTGAAGGCGAATGGTGGGCAGAAATGCCGGAGGTATTCCATCATGACTGATTTACGCCAAACCGTTGAGATGCCTGAGAAGGTTACACCGGTTGTGATCTTTGGATCAGGGTCCATCGTGACTGATGCCCATCTTCCGGCCTATCGTGATTTAAAGGTTCCGGTTGCCGGGATTTTTGATCCCGATCTGGCCAAGGCCCAGAAAGTTGCAAGCGAGTGGGGGACTATTGCCTTTGAAACGCTTGATCAGGCAGCCAGTCAGGACGGTGTTGTCTTTGACCTTGCCGTACCGCCCGCGGCCATTCCGGAATTGCTCGAAGCATTGCCCGATGGCGCGATTGCAGTGATCCAGAAGCCGCTTGGTTCCGATCTGGGCGAGGCGGATAGGATTATCTCGGTCTTGCGCCGCAAGAACATCAAGGCCGCGGTTAATTTCCAGCTTCGCTTTGCGCCGAACTCGCTTGCGATCAAGGATGCAATAGCCAAGGGCCTGCTTGGCGATATCGTTGATTTTGATGCCTGGCTGGCACTTGATACGCCGTGGCATCTTTGGGCGTTTCTTGCCGATTTGCCGCGTGTCGAGATACTGCTGCACTCGATCCATTATCTGGATTTCGTCCGTGACTTGCTGGGCAACCCGGCAGGCGTTCATGCGCGCACCATTGGGCATCCGTCATCAACGGTTTCCAATACCCGCAGTGCGATCATGCTTGATTACGGAAGCGACGTTCGCTGCAACCTGTCGATCAATCACAATCATGCCTTTGGTCGCAAATTCCAGGCCTGCGAATTCCGGATCTGCGGCACCAAGGGGGCAGCCTATATGAAAATGGGCGTCAACCTTGATTACCCCAAAGGCGAACCTGACGAGTTGTGGCTGAACACTGACGGCGAATGGCGTCAGATTGATCTTGCCGGCAACTGGTTCATCGAAGCCTTCCACGGGCGCTTTGCCCAGGTGCAGCGCTTTGCAGCCGGGGTCGACGACGGGCTTGAAGGTTCGGCCGAAGACGCATGGCACACGATGGCACTGGTCGAGGCAGCCTATGAAAGCTCTGCCCTGCCGATGCATCCGATCAAGGGGGCACCTGATGCTTGAGCAAACCAAATACTACGAAGATTACGAAATTGGTGAAGGGCGTGACACGGTTGGCCGCACGATCACGGAAACGGATTTCGTGGTTCATGCCGGTCATTCCGGGGATTTCTTCCCCCATCACCTTGATGAAGAATTCTGCAAAACCTTGCCGTTCGGTCAGCGAATTGCCCATGGCACGATGGTCTTTACCATCGGTGTGGGCTTGACCGCGACCATCATCAATCCGGTGGCGTTTTCATATGGTTATGATCGTATGCGGTTCGTTAAGCCGGTCTTTATCGGTGATACGATCAAATCACGGGTTGAAATTATCGCCAAGGAAGTGATGGAAAAACGTCCCGGATACGGGCGTGTGACCGAACGTCTGACCGTGACCAAGCAGAATGGCGAAACCGCCCTTGTGGCTGATCACATCTATATGGTGGAGATGAAGCCATGACGGGGCCGTTCCTGCATCTGCATCCCGATGATAATGTGCTTGTGGCCCGGGCATCGGCCCCGGTCGGGACAGAGGTCAAATTGGCAAGCAGCACGGCAACGCTCACCCAGACCATCCCGCTTGCCCACAAGATCGCCTATCGCGATATCGTAGCAGGTGAACGCATTCTGAAATACGGGATGCCGATTGGTATTGCGACCGAGGCTATCGCAGCCGGCGCACATGTTCACATTCACAATATCCGTTCTGCCTATACGCCGACCCATGCCCTTCAGGATGCGAATGGTCAGAGCCCGGAGACGTCAAAATGACAGAAAAATTCCAAGGTTATCTGCGTTCGGACGGACGTAAAGGCATCCGCAATACAGTTGTGGTCGCTTATCTGGTCGAGTGTGCGCATTTTGTCGCGTCAAAGATCGTTGCCGGTTTTGACGATGAAGACGTGCAACTGATCGGATTTCCCGGATGCTTCCCCAATGAATATGCGGCGCGTGTGATGGGACAGCTTTGTACCCATCCCAATGTTGGTGCTGTCCTGTTTGTGTCACTTGGTTGCGAAAGCTTTGACAAGGTGCGCGCAAAGGGAACGGTTGCAAGCACCGGACGCCCGGTCGAAACCCTTGTGATTCAGCGATCCGGCGGAACAGCCAAAACGGTTGAAACCGGTCGTGCCTGGGTGCGGTCTGCCCTTGATGAAGTGGCCAAGGTCGAGCGTGCCCCAATGGGGGTCGACGAGTTGATCATTGGTACGATTTGCGGGGGCTCGGATGGGACATCGGGCATTTCCGGAAACCCTGCTGCTGGCAAGGCGTTTGATCTTCTGATCGGCGAGGGGGCTGCCTGCATCTTTGAAGAAACCGGCGAGCTGATCAGCTGCGAGGACATCATGGCAGAACGCGCCAAGACGCCGGAACTGGGCGAAGAGCTGCGCGCAGCTGTTCAAAAGGCCGAACGCTATTATGCAACGCTTGGCTATGGCTCGTTTGCGGCGGGCAATGCCGCAGGCGGTCTTTCCACAATCGAGGAAAAAAGTCTGGGTGCCTATGTCAAATCCGGCGACAGCCAGATTTCGGGCCTGATCAAGCCGGGTGATGTGCCGCCAAGGGGCGGGCTCTATCTGATGGATGTGGTTCCCGATGGCGAAGTCCGGTTTGGCTTCCCCAATATTTCCGACAATGCCGAAATCGTCGAAATGATCGCAAGCGGGGCACATATGACCCTGTTTGTTACCGGGCGCGGATCGGTTGTCGGATCAGCTATTTCACCGGTCATCAAGATTTGTGCGAACCCAGATACCTATCGTGCTCTTGAAGGCGACATGGATGTGAATGCCGGTGACATCATCGAAGGCAAACGATCCATTGCCGAGGTTGGTCAGGAAATCCGTGATCTGGTCGTCAATGTCGCCAAGGGTGCGCAAACCAAATCCGAGGCCCTTGGTCATCGGGAATTCATTCTGACTTACAAATCATTCGATCCAATCGGGCCGTCGTGCCTGCCTGCGGTTTGAGGAGGAAACATGAAAAGACTTGAAGGAAAACTCTGTTTGGTAACAGCTGCCGGGCAGGGCATTGGTCGGGCATCCGCCGAACGTCTTGCTGCAGAAGGTGGTCGTGTCATCGCAACCGACGTCAATGACGCAGCCCTCGCCGAACTTGATGCCATTGACGGTATCGACGCCCGCAAACTGGACGTCACAGACAGGGATGCAATCACCACATTGGTCGACAAAATCGGTCCAGTTGATGTTCTGTTTAACTGTGCCGGTGTTGTTCACAACGGGACCATTCTTGAAGCAACCGAGGAAGAATGGGATTTTGCCTTTGATTTGAACGTCAAATCGCAATTTCGGATGATCCGTGCCGTCCTTCCGGGGATGCTGGAAAGAGGTGCTGGCTCGATCATCAATATGTCTTCAGTTGCAGGTCCAGTGACCGGCCCGGTTAACCGTTTGATCTATTCCGCGTCAAAGGCAGCGGTTGCTGGCATGACCAAGGCGATCGCCAATGATCATGTGACCCAAGGCATTCGCTGCAACGCAATTGCCCCCGGAACGGTTGACAGTCCAAGTTTGCATGAACGTTTGCGGGCGACAGGGGACTATGACGGCGCGCTCAAGGCATTTATCGCCCGCCAGCCGATGGGACGTATTGGCAAGCCTGAAGAAATAGCGGCACTGGTTGCGTATCTCGCCTCAGACGAGAGCGGCTTTACCACCGGGGTTGTGCATGTTGTTGATGGTGGCTGGACCGCCTGATCAGATTTTGAATAAAGGATAGGATTTAGTATGAAATTCGCACGTTACGGAGAACGCGGTGCAGAGAAGCCCGCTTTGGTTGATGCCAACGGCAATCTGCGCGACCTTTCGGCCCATGTCGATGATATCGCAGGCGACGTTCTGACCCGCCTTGATGACCTGAAATCAATCGATCCGGAAAGTCTGCCGCTGGTCGAAGGCGAACAGCGCCTTGGTGCCTGTGTTGGCCAGACCGGCAAATTCATCTGCATCGGTCTGAATTATGCCGACCACGCCGCAGAATCGGGTATGGAAGTGCCGCCAGAGCCGGTCATCTTTGCCAAATATACCTCGGCAATTTGCGGCCCGAACGATCCGATCATCATTCCGCGTGGCTCGGAAAAAACCGACTGGGAAGTCGAACTTGGCTTCGTGATCGGCAAAAAGGCCAAGTATGTTTCCGAAGCAGATGCGCTTGATCACGTTGCCGGTTTCTGCCTGATCAACGATGTTTCCGAACGCGCCTATCAGATCGAGCGTGCCGGTCAGTGGTCCAAGGGTAAATCATCAGACAATTTCGGCCCGACCGGTCCGTGGCTTGTGACGCCGGATGAAGTGGGCGATTTCGACAATCTTGGCATGTGGCTGGAAGTGAATGGGGAACGCGTTCAGGATGGCTCGACCGCGACCATGGTCTATCGCGTGCCGCACCTGATTTCCTATCTGTCACAGTTCTTCACCCTGCATCCGGGCGATATCATTTCGACTGGTACGCCCCCGGGTGTTGGTCTTGGCTTCACCCCGCCGCGCTATCTGAAGGCCGGTGACGTGGTTGAACTGGGCATTGATGGTCTGGGGACCCAGCGTCAGGTCTGTGTGAACGACGACTGATCCTAATTGTATGACAAATAAAAAAGCGCGGTCAGCAAGGATGCCGCGCTTTTTTTTGGTTTTTGGGTCTTACCAGCCGGTTTCCAGAAGATCGTTCGCATCTCCAAGTTCTGGTGCGGCGCGTGACGATGACGGACGGACACCATCAATACGCAACGGCAGTTTGGTCGTTTGCATCGCTACATCGCCGCGTTCAATATTCTGAACCATATCAAGTGTCTGCAAGACACCGCTTGCGACGACGCCATCCCAATCCATGACTGGTGCGGCCCAGATATCGTTGGCGACGAATTCATCCATCCAGCTTGCACTGGTTCGGGTTTTTAGTTGTGCGGCAAGGCCAGCCTTGATTTCATCGCGCTGTTTAAAGGCATCCAGTGCGGCAATTTCCGGTGAAAGTCCGGTGATATTCGCTAGAAGATCAAGCTTGCCCATCGCAATGGCAACGTGACCATCGGCTGTTTCATAAACCCCGTACGGTGCTGCCAGATAGGCATGTGCCGGATTGTTTTTAGAGCGTTCCGGGCTACGGTTGCCGTCGTTAAACCATGTGGTCAGTAATTCAAATTGCAGGTCTGCCAGAACCTCGATCAACGAGGTTTCAACATAGCCACCGATATTTTGCGTAGCCTTGCGATACAAAAGGGCCAATACCCCGTGCGTCAGGGCTGATCCTGCCAGCACATCGGCAATCGGAAGCCCCATCGCAACCGGACCATGGTCTCGGCCGCCCGAAAGCCACATCACGCCTGACCGGGCCTGTGCCAGCAAGTCCTGACCGGGCAAATCCACCCACGGACCGTCCGATCCATATCCGGTCACGGTGCCATAAACGACGGTGGGGTTGATCTTTTTGACGGCCTCGTAGCCAAAGCCAAGACGTTCCATCACACCGGGGCGGAAGTTTTGCAAGATGACGTCGGCTTCTTGCACAAGCTGGGTCAGACGGGCCTTTTCTTCATCGGATTTAAGATCAACCGCAACAGAACGTTTGTTGCGGTTGATCGCGTGAAAGATGGTGCTTTCGCCGGCAATCTTGGTATCGGTCAGATAAAGATAACGCGACAGATCGCCAAGCCCGGATCGTTCGACCTTGACCACATCTGCGCCAAGGTCTGCAAGTTTCAGGGCGCAATAGGGGCCTGCAAGAAACTGCGAGAAATCCAGAACCTTCAGTCCTTTAAGGGGCAGTATATCAGTCATGGTCGAAGCTTTCGTCAAAACGTGTCTGAAGGGCAGAAAGGGCTGTTTGCGGAGTAATTTTCCCGGTCAGCGCATCGAGAAGGATGTGTGATGCATCTTCCTGAAACGCCATATATCCGTCATGGCGCGGGCGCAGCCACGCGGCTTCGTGGGTCATGCGGGTATTACTGTAACAAGACCCGACCGGTGCATTGACTGCGGCATCACCCCAGGCAACCGCATTGCCCGGTTGACCGTTATGGCTGGCATAAAGGCCACGCTGAATATCGGCCGAAGCAACCCACAGAGCGAATTCAACACAAAGGTCGGGATGTTTCGTTTGCGATGAAACCGCAATCCCGGTTCCACCAAGGGCCGAGCCAAGTGGGCCGGACGCACCAAGGGAGGGCATATCGTGGAAGGCGATGCGATGGGCACGGTAATTGATCCGCGCGTAAGGCGCATACAAGTAGACATAAGGACACAGGGTAAATTTGTTGCCGTCACAAAGGGCATCAAGGGCCGAAATCGGATCCATCCTGAGGCAGGCGGGATCAACCAGATCGGCAAGGGTTGCCATTGCTTCAATTACATCAAGGGCTGCTTTTTGATCGATTTCGGTTCCCTTGGTGACCGGGAAGGGTGCGCCGGAGTTTGCCAGCAAGCTAAAGAATGACATCAGAACATGAGGGGACAGAAGCGGCCAGACAACACGACCGTCTTTGGCCTCGGCAATCACGTCGGAGAAAGTCTTGACCGGTGCATTAATGAGATCGGGTCGAATTGCCTGCACCTGACAAGCGGCATCGACAGGCAAGGCCCACTGATGCCCCTTGAAGAAATAGCTCTGATAGCTTTTACCAACGGTTTCGGCCGAAAGCCGGGCGAGGGTGCCTGCATCTGCCACACGATCAACGGGCAACAGACAGTTCTTTTCCACCACAGCGCCAACATGAGGATGATCGATAATAATCAGATCATAGGTCCGTGCCAGTTCCTCGACCGGGGTGCTTTCAAAACCTTGAAGGGACCGCTTGTCCCAGACGATATCGACATCAGGATGACGTTCACGAAAGGTTGCACTGGCTGCCACCAGCGGGTCATAGCCGCGCGGATCCGACCAGGTCATGCCCCTGATTTTCTTTTGTTTGGTCATTGTTTTTCTTCCTCCCATCATCAGTTTAATGCCGGAAGTTTATAAATGAAAGTATGTTTTATATTTGATATGATGTTTTCTATATCACAGGGTCAGTTGCCACGATATGGCTGACCCGCATATACTCAGTCGACCGAAACCAAGCGGTTTTCATCTCCCTGCGAGGACACATGAACGGCAAGACCGAAGAACAGATTGATCAGGAAAAATACCGTGCTCCGGCCTTGTCAAAAGGGCTTGATATTCTCGAACTGCTTGCCTCCGAAGTGGATGGTCTTTCGCAGATCGCCATCGCGAAACAGCTCGATCGAAACACCTCGGAAATATTCCGGATGCTGATGGTTCTGTGTCAGCGCGGCTATATCGAACAACGCGAGGAGGATGATCGTTACCAACTGACAACCAAGATGTTCGAGGTGGCTCATCGCCATCCACCCATTCGCCGCCTGACATCTATCGCTGGCGATGCAATGCAGCGGCTTGCCAATGAAGTGAACCAGTCAATGCATCTGGCGATCATTCATTCAGGCCATGTTCTGGTCATTGCACAGGTCGACTGTCAGGACAACAACATCACGGCAGTCCGGTTGGGCGCGCAGATCAATATTTTTGATACGGCATCCGGTCGTGTTCTCGCGGCCTGGATGGAGCAGGAGGCACTTGATAACCTGATGAATGAGGTCGGCAAGGAACCCTCAGACAAATATCAGGCCTTCTTGGATGATCTTCCGAACGTCAGGGCTGCTGGCTATTGTGAATCACAATCCCTGACCATTGCGGGTGTTCTTAACCTTTCCGCACCGATTTTCGATTTTTCAGGTAAGGTCGTCGCTGCACTAACAGTCCCATTCATTCAACGTCTTTCGGGAACGTCAGTTGCCACGGTAGAGGAATGCAGGGAACGCCTGATCGAAGTGACCACCGACATTTCCCGTCGTCTCGGAGCGGGCGCACATTGGTCTTCTCAGGAAAAACCGGACCAGACGTAAGAAAGTTCGCCCGCGTTCTTCTGGCCGAGTAGTCAGTCTGGGTCCTCGTAACTGCGATCACGGGCAGGGTGCACAGGTTCTGTTCCCTGGACGATGCCGGGCGACCATGAATTATATACACGATTGCCCCAAACGTTGTGCGTGGCCAATTCATCCGGATTCTGTTTGTTTGGGCAACCGACAGCGATTGAGTTTGATGTTTACGAGAATGCCCAGTTCACGTCAGCTTGAGTAAAATCCGCGGGAGCACCAATGCGAACACTGAACCGGTCGGAAGACAAGCGACTGCAACTTAAATCATATGCGTCGCAGTTTTCACGACAAGAACCGGTGTTGAATTCAGCCGTCTGCACAACGACAAAAGGGACTGATGCGCAATCTTGATGCGAGATCATCAGACACACATAAGTTCTATAATATATATTATGACAAATAATTGCATATGTGCATCCAAACTGTCTTCTTCTCTTGAGTTTTTTGGTTAACTATCAAGAGTTGCAAACTGATATTGTTATGTTTTCCGTTGTCTGAACCGATCAAATGCCACGGCCACCACAATGAAAGATCCGACAAATGTTCCCTGCCAGAATGTGCTGATCCCCAACAAAATGAGACTGTTCCGGATCACTTCAATCAGAAGCGCACCAACAACGGCGCCAAATGCAGTTCCGCCACCCCCGGCAAGGTTCGCGCCGCCAATCACAGCAGCTGCAATAACCGTCAACTCCATTGCCTGACCCAGATTGGTTGTCACACCACCAAGCCAGCCAACTTCAAGAACGCCTGCAATACCAGCCATCAAAGCCGAAAACATATAGACGCTGACCTTGACACGCGCCACCGGAATGCCGGTCAGAACTGCCGCATTCTCGTTACCACCAATCGCAAACAAATGCTGCCCCCAGCGCAAATGGCGGAACGCAAATGCCGTCAGGCACGCCAGGATAATCATGATAATGAGCGGATGCGGAAGCCCGAAAGTCGCGCCACCTCCAAGCCAAAGTAAAAAGTCGTGATCAGGGCCGAACTCATAGATCATTTTATTGTCAGACAGCACCATCGCCAAGCTGCGCGCAATAGAGAGCATCCCGAGCGTAACGACAAATGATGGCATCTTGGCATAGGCAATCAACACACCATTCACCGCGCCCACCAGCAATGAAACTGACAGAGCGGCGAGACATCCAACCCAGAAAGGCATTCCGGCCGACATAAGAACACTGACGGTCATCGCAGAAATTACCAATGTGGAACCCACAGACAGATCAATCCCGCCTGAAGCGATAACTGCCGTCATCCCAAGTGCAACAATCCCGACAAAGGCAAAGTTGCGCGTAACATTAAAAAGGTTGCGCTCTGTCGCAAAACTGTCGGTAAGCATGGTCAATGCCAAACAGGCAAACACAGCTGCCAGAAATACCCAGAAAATCTGCTGATTGGTAATCCGTGCGATCAACCCGTGATGTTGTGAACGGTTGATAACATCAGCAAGAGTTGGATTTGCCATGTTCATTGGTCCTTTTTCAATTCCACTCATGCTTTTTCAATCGCCCCGGTAATCAGGCCTGTGACTTCTTCTGGCGATGAGTCTGATGCCATTTTGTCGGCAACAAGTTCTCCGCGTCGCAAAACAACAACTTTGTCTGCAACCTCAAAGACATCTGGCATACGATGACTGATCAGAACCACTGCAATCCCGTGATCACTCAGTTGACGGATTAGACTGAGCACCTCTGCCACCTGACGAACGGAAATTGCTGCCGTTGGTTCGTCCATAAGCACGATCTTTGCATCGCTAAGAAGTGTTCTCGCAATTGCCACGGCCTGACGTTGCCCGCCGGACATTTTATGGACCAGATCACGGGGCCGGGTTTCCGATTTCAGGCGTGCAAACAGTTCCGCTGATCTGCTGCGCATAAAGGCGTAATCGACAATCCTGAGCGGCCCGATTTTACGGGTGGGCTCCCGGCCAAGAAAAACGTTTGAAGCCGCACTCATGTTGTTGCAAATCGCAAGATCCTGATAAACGACCTCTATACCTGCTTTTTGCGCATCCCGTGGCTTGTGAAACACCATTTTCTGATCAGAGATAAATATATCGCCCGACGTTGGAGCAAAATTTCCAGCAATGACCTTGACCAGCGTAGATTTTCCAGCCCCGTTATCCCCCATAAGCCCGACCACTTCGCCCGGCTGAATGGCAAGTGATACATTATCAAGTGCCTGAATGGCGCCATAACGCTTTGATATATTCTTCAGCTCAAGCACGCTCACGATTTCCCCCTACTCTGCCCAGCAGATCAAAAGTACGGCCAGCAAACAGTTGTGCTGCTCCTGATTATTGTTTTTGCAGCAAGCCCAAAGCTCTCTCGGTATTCTTGCGATTGCGATAAGTCGCAAACTGCTGATCAGCCAATACACCAAGCAGGATTACTGTCCCCATCACGGCGAAGTTCAGTGAAGATGGAATACCGAGCAGATTTACAAGGTTCTGCAGTTCCTGCAGCAATACCGCCCCAAGAACGATTCCGATGACAGAACCTTCTCCTCCGCGAAGAGAGCATCCGCCCAACACTGCCGCGGCAATCGCATATAACTCGTAGAAGTTCCCGTGCGACGACGGCTGCACAGACTTTGTAAACATTGCGAAATAGATCGCTGCGATGGAAGCAAGGACCGCGCAAATGACATATGCCGTAATGGTGACAAACCGCGTATTAATCCCTGAAAATCGCGCGGCTTCCTCATTCTTGCCGACGGCACACAGATGCCGCCCGAAGACAGTGTGATGCAATACAACCCACATGATGGCTGCAACAATCAGCATGGCAAGAAACGAGTGCGGAACACCAAAGCTGCGCCCGATGGTCAACCATTCCAGTTGCGGGTAACTTGATCCAAATGGGAAACCGGCAGTGGATTCAGCAGTATATCCACGTGCTATCCCGCGATAAATCAACAGACCGCACAGGGTGACAACAAATGGTTGGAGCTTAAATCGTGTAATCAGTATTCCATGGGCGAGCCCGATCAGAACACCCAGCCCGACCGTAATAGCCACTGCAATTGGCCAGGGGACACCAAATTTCCCCACCATATCGACAAACAGAACCCCCAGCAGGGCAATGACCGACCCGACAGAAAGATCAATACCACCGGTCATAATAACAAAGCCCTGCCCGATGGCGAACAATCCGAACAAACCGATCAGATTGGCTGTATTTCCGAGGTTGATTGGAGACAGGAACAACGGGTTGCGCATGTAAACAATCGCACCAACCACAATAATCAGAATGCCAAGCCCAATATCTTTTTTTTGCATTGCTCAGGCCTCTTCCAGAATTTTGCCGACAGCCAGATTAAGCACGTTGCTCTCCGAAAACTTAAGGCGGGGCAATTCCCCCGTGATAGCGCCATCTTTCATGACAAAAATTCGATCCGACACCCCGATCACTTCTTCCATGTCACTCGATATCATCATCACCCCTACTCCATGATCGGCCAGTGAGCGCATCAACCCATAGATCTCGGCTTTTGCTCCAACATCGATGCCACGCGTCGGCTCATCGAAAATAATAACTTTCGGATCCATGGACAGCCACTTGGCCAGAACGACTTTCTGCTGGTTTCCACCCGACATTTCATTTGCAGCGCGGCGCACATCGCGGGTCTTGATTGCCAAAGCATCACGTTGAATTTCAGCAACTTCGATCTGTCGCTTCTGTGAAACAAGACCGCGAGATGTGAAGGCCGAAAGATTAGCCATTGTGACGTTTTCCAGTGTCGGGAAGTCCAATATAAGGCCGGACCGCTTGCGATCTTCCGGAACCAAATAAAGCCCCGCAGCAATTGCATCTGCTGGGGTGTTAACCTTTACCTCCACGCCATCAACCAGGATCTCGCCATCAAGCTTTTCACCAACACCGAATATAGCTTCTGCCAAGGCTGTTCGCCCTGCACCGATCAGTCCGGCAACGCCAAGAATTTCGCCCCCCATCAGCTCGAAACTGGCTGGTCGATCCGGCTTGCTTTTGATGGACAGGTTTTTGACCGCGAGCACGGGTTTGGTCGCCGGAAGCGCAGGTGGTGTGTAAAGAGCCTTAAGATCCCGCCCGATCATCATGTGGATCATGGCGTCATGCGTGAGCTCATCACGTTCAAGCACACCAACCTTGACGCCATCCCGAAGCACCACTGCGCGATCTGCACATTCCTCAACTTCGCTTAGCCGATGCGATATATAGACAACGGCAATTCCTTGTCCTTTCAGGTCGGCAATCACCTTCAACAGCATGTTTGTTTCTGACAGGGTCAGGCTCGATGTTGGCTCATCCATGATGACAAGCCGCGCATTCATCGATAACGCCTTTGCAATTTCAAGCAACTGACGTTCTGCCAGCGACAATGTCGAAACAGGAGTATCTGGCCTGAAGCGCGCACCGATACGATCAAGAAGAGGCTGAGCCAATTCTTTCATCGCCTTGTGATCGGCCAGCCGAAACAACCCGCGAACTTTCTCGCGACCAAGAAATATGTTTGCGGCAACATCCATGTTATCAAAAACATTCAGTTCCTGATGCACAAAGGCGATGCCCGCCTGCTGAGATTCCTTAACATCGAACCGGTCAAATTGCTGACCATCCAGGGTAATATGTCCTGATGTCGGGGCAATCAGCCCACCCAGTATCTTCATCAAGGTCGACTTTCCGGCACCGTTCTCACCAAGAAGTCCGACCACTTCTCCTGCTTTGATCTGTAGCGAAACATCATTAAGGGCAACCACACCCGGATATACCTTGGTGACATTCTCAAGCTTCAGATCAAGCCCATGCACTGCACTCATTCCAAACGGCCCCCAATGTCCATTGACATCATCGGAAAGGTGCGAGCGGGTGCACAAAAAACCACACGCGTACCCGCTCGCTAGGCAGGGGGAAGAAATTACCCGCCTATTCTTTCCTTAACGACCGCCTCAAACTCGTCGACATTGGATTTGTCGATCACCTTGGTAGACACGATGATAAGACCATCGTTCGGAACCTTCGAAGCATCACCTTCAAGGTAATCCGCCATCAGATGCATGCCCTGATAGCCCCACTGATACGGATCCTGTACAACCGTTCCGGCAAAACTGCCCTCGCGGACCGCCCCAAGTGTCACAGGGTCCTCATCAAAGGCAATAACGGTTACCTGACCCAGTTTTCCTGCTGCCTGCAGTGCTTCATAAATTTTGGGCGGATTGTAGGAATAGAACCCGACCATGCAATTGATATCCGGGCTTGCGGCAAGGACATCATCGACATTTGAACGCGCACGGGCAAAGTCGACATCATCACCACGCACATCGACCAGCTCGATGCCACTTCCTTCAACAGCCTGACGGAAACCCGCAATACGTTCAATTGCGTTGTCAGCCCCCAGGAAACCGACAAACCCCATGCACTTGCCACCTTTGGGCATTGCCTTTACGGCAATTTCACCTGCCTGAACGCCGGCAGCAACATTCGACGAACCAAGATAGGCAATCCGGTCACTTTGTGGCGCATCGCTGTCGGTCGTGAAGAGCGGCACCTGGGCGGCAATGCGATTGAACGCATCAATAGAGTTTTTAGGATCGGCTGAAGAAATCATGATCGCGTCGGTTCCCCCCGCGACCAGATCGTCCATCAGTGCATTCTGAAGCGCCGCTGTGCCCTGCGCCGGATAGCGGAATTGAAGCTCGTACTGCGGCAGCTCCGCCTGCGCGGCTTGAACGCCTGCTTCTGCAAGTTTCCAGAAATCCGACGCTGCGTTAACCACGAATGCAAGCTGCTGTTTTTCCTGAGCCAGCGCCCCGCCAGCCAAAACCATAGACAGACCAAGCGTTGCAATTGTTGATGCAATTTTCATGTTTTTAGTCCTCCCGATTAATCACAAGCACAACTGTATTTATAAATTATCTGCGTGCTTTATAATTAATAATATAATTAATAATTATGGATCAAGCACTTTTCACCCAGCTACTGTTAAGTGAATGATTTTGATTAAACATTGACCCATTTATTCTGCTCCTCGCTGGCGAAGACTGCGTCCAGAACCCGCATGGAAGCGATGGAATCCTCTATGCCGTAGGGCAAAGCTGTTCGCCCCAGGACTGCTTGTGCAAATTTTTCGGCCTGCTCTGTATACTGGTCGCACGCGGGCAGCATCTCACAGCCGGCCAGACTGCCATCAAGGCTCTCGCCCCTATCAACAATCAAAGCAGTTTCTTCATCTGCAGGTGCGTTGTACGGGATCATGATTTCCGCACGTGCCTTTGTGCCGAAAACGTTCAAAGTCTGGTATGGGCATAGCTGCGTCGACACAATAAATGACAATTGCCGCCCGCGCCCGAAATCAGCAACCACACTCGCCATTCGGTCGGTCTTGAATTGTGGATCGCGATCAATCAGCGCTGCCACCCGCAGAGGCTCGTCTTCGAACAGGAACCGACCGGCGGTGATTGGATAACATCCAATATCCATGATCGCGCCCCCTCCGGCTTCCGGGCTGTTTCGGATGTTCTTCCCATCATTATTGAAATAGCTAAAGGCCGCCTGGATCGCCCTCACCTCACCAAGCTCACCGCTTCTGACCATTTCCCGCACCCGAAGCCATTGCGGGTGATAGCGCACCATGAACGCCTCTGCGACCAATACATTCTTCGGACATTCCCGAAGCCGCTCAGCATCTCGCGCGTTCAATCCAACTGGCTTTTCTCGCACAGCACGTGCTTACCCGCCCGCGTCGCTGCAAGTGTCCAGTCCACATGCATATGATTGGGCAGCGGATTATAAATCGCATCAATGTCCGGATCCGCGATCAACGCCTCATAGGAGGCATATGATTTTTGAATTCCAAGGTCATTTGCCGCCCTTGCAGAGCGCGCAGCACTGCGCGAGGCAATGCCCAGAACGTTTGAGGATTTTGATTTCTGAATCGCAGGAATAACTTTCTCCAGCCCGATTTGAGCTGTCGAAAGAATACCCCAGTTAATTTGTCTTTTTGTCACACCCTTAGCCCGCCTTGAGTTTGATAAAAATTGGGCCAGATCCGACCTCGGGATCCGGCCCAATTCATGGCGCTTGGAAATCAGTTATCCGCACAGAAACCAGGGCTGGACTGATTGCAAACATCAAGCCCCGTATAGAGCGGATCCTCGACCTTTTTGCCGCTGATCAATTCAATCATGACATCCGGCGCGCGATACCCCATTTCAAATGGACGCTGACCGACCTGGGCATGACTGCGCCCGTCGCGGAACGCCTGAGTCTGCGGGGGCAATGTATCGCCCGCAATCAGGATCAGGTCTTTGGACTTCAACCGATCCATGACCTGATCGGTAACCTGCGCATATGCCTGCGGCGCGAACTGCGCCCAACCACCAATCAGGATAAAGGCATCAAGATCTGGATTTGCCGTAAAGGTATCGGCCATCTGCTGGTTGGCAAGATCGACCTGGTCATTGGTAAAGACCGGGCACCCGTCAACTTCAGTCCAGCCGTTATTGCCATCAAGGCGCTCCGTCCCTTTTGTCCCTGAAATCGTATCGCGGAAACCGGCAGCACGTGCGTTAATATTGTCCGCCGCGACATTCCCCAACTGCAGACAAACCGACCCACCCTTCGGCTTTAGCGCCATTGCCTCTTCCGCCATCTTGACGCCCATGAGATAGTTATCTGTTCCCAAATAGGTCGCCCGCAAATCTCGATCTTTTTCAAGGAAATCGGCATCAATCGTCATCACCGGGACATTTGGGCTGATCTGGCGAATACGGTTCGCCATGGCCGGAGCATTTGAGGGCGAAATCGCAATTGCCGCGACCCCGCGAGTCAGAAGATCGTCCACGATCTGCACTTCACCTGCCTCATCAGCACTGGAAGCCGGTCCGGTATAAATGCACTCATATTCAGAGTTCATATTCTCCGACATCCATTTCTGACAACCCAGATTGATCTGTTCGAAAAACGGGTTATCCAAGCCCTTAACCACAATGGCCAGTGTCTTTTTGCCATCGGCATTTGCGGCACCAACACCTGTCGCAAAAATGAACGCAGATGTGAGAGTTAGTAACATTTTATGTTTCACGTTTCGCTCTCCCTAGTTGGTCTGGCCCGGAGCTGACTACCCCGGATACCAGATTTTCCGAGGATCGTTCGAGCTTCTCACATATGACCAGGCCCGCTCGATCAACCCCTCGAAATCTACTTGTGGTCGCCACCCAAGCAGGTGGCGCGCCTTTGTGTTATCCAGCCAATTGCTATGAAACGGTGTGGGCACCTCGACCGCCTCAAGACCACGCGTGCGCGTAAGGTAAGCCGCCACCTGCGCGTAATCGACCGGTTCATCCATAGCGATATTGAAAAGTTCCCCCATTGCATCAGGATGGTCCAAAGCCGCCATCAGTGCTGCGACCAAATCATCGACATGAACGAAATTGCGCTTAAGTGGTGCCCCGGTTTTGTCGCGCATAAGGGGCACAAAATCCCCCTGCCCAAGACGCATGGCCTTGTCAAAACTCATCAAGTCCCCCCAGACTGGACCACCGAACTGATCCGCCCCAAACGAGAGCACATACTTGAAATCGTCTTTTTCCATGATCCAGGGAGCACGCAGAACAGTGCCATTCAGGCCGTACTGGATCTGATATTGCTCGACCATGACCTCTTCGAGCACCTTGGTCAGAGCATAGCACCCGCTATATGCCTTCCTTGGAGATGCCTCAGTGATTGGCTCTGGATACTCTTTGAAAATGTGCCCGACAGCACAGTCACCGCTGATCAAGATGAATTGCTTCAAAGTTGGCGACTGACGTGCCGCTTCCAAAAGCAGGAACATCCCTTTGATCGCGACATCAATGGCGAGATCCGGGCTTTCTTTCACCGCGGCCATATGAAGGACGTGAGTTACGCCATCCATTGCCTGCGCAACAGCTTCCGGGTCAGCGAGCGATCCCGCGACGATCTCCACCCTCTCGCCCGCATCAATCTTCCTGTTGTGGCAAAGCGCCACCACCTTCGCTGACGAGTAGAGCTCCTCATCAAGAAAAGTTGCCAGAAAAGCCTTGCCGACTTTTCCCGTCGCACCGGTGACCAAAATCTTCATTAATTCTCCTCCCTATTGAATTAATAATATTAATTAATAATATTTAGTCAAGCAGCGTTCTGGAAGATGGTTGAGATAAATTGAGTAGCGGATAATTAATAATTCTGCTTCCCGACCAGTCTGACGGGTTGTTTTGAAGAAGCTGAAAAGGTATTACCAATGTCGGTCTGGAGAGTTATGAATTCGCCAAGCCATTCAATTCGCAGAACTAAACCCATCGCTTGTGCGTAATTCCGGAATATCTTACGCAATCACTGCAAAACATTGCTTGGCTAAAAGACCAGAGGCAGAACGAGTTTATGTCGCAAAAAAAACTTTATGGTGGCAAAATCCGTCCCACGATGATGGATGTCGCAACGATGGCGGGCGTCTCGCAAGCGACGGTATCGCTGGTGCTAAATGGCAGCCCTGCCAAACTGACCGAAGCGACACGGCAACGCGTCATAGATTCCGCCAACAAACTCGGCTACCAGCTGGTGCGGCGTGAAAGCCAGGTACCACCAAACAGCAAAACACGTTCGACCATTATATTTATTGCTGATGAGATCAGTACCGATCCCTGGATGGCACTTGCTTTCGAAGGAGCCCATAACAAGGCACTCGAATACGGCATAAATGTTATCCTTGCCGTAAGCCACGGGAATGCCAATATCGAGGCAAACATCGTCAACCAGATGGCGGACTCGAACGTTATCGGCATTATTTACGGGACCATTCTTACAAGACTGGTTGAGTTACCACCCGTATTGTCAAAAAAAACCACCGTTCTGGTTAATTGCTACGATAGCACCCGCACACTTCCATCGGTTTTGCCCGGGGATCTCCTGGGGGGACGGGCTGCGACTGAACGATTGATAAGTGCCGGGCGCAAACGCATAGCCATCATTAACGGCCAGAAAGGTGTCGACGCATCACGAGACCGCCTCAAAGGGTACAGACAGGCACTCACCAGTAACGATATTCCGTTTGATCCGGCTCTTGTGCGACCGGGGAATTGGGAGCCATCGACCGGTTATTCCATGACTCACGAGCTCATGGCCCTCGACAATCCACCTGATGCGATTTTCTGCGCCAATGATTTGATGGCACTGGGATGTTTTGACGCCCTGCGTGATCTTGGACTAAGCATACCTGATGATGTTGCCGTGATTGGTTTTGACGACCGCGAGATTGCGCAACACACACACCCTCCCCTTACCACGCTTATTCTCCCCCACTACGAAATGGGCGAAATTAGTGCTGAATTGCTTATAGATAGCGTGGGAGGTCTGCTGGCCACTCCCAACCAGATCAAGGTCGAATGCCTGCTGGTTGAACGTGATTCCGTAGAGAAACCGTCAAAGGACGCATAGCCTTCACCCGCTCAACAGTCAGTCGGCCATCTGATCAGGTTAACGGAGCGCAGACCGGCTGTTGAGCAGAATGGCAGTTGACATGAATTGCGTAGACGCTAGTCGTTGCTGTTATCAGCAACTCGTTCCCGCGCGCGCCACCAAAAGTCAAATTCGAGACAGTTTCAGGAACCAGTATCTTGCCAAGCAAGGTTCCCGCAGGATCAAAACAGTGCACCCCATCCTTGGCCGAGCACCAGACATTACCATAGCAATCGACTCTCAGTCCGTCAGGCAAACCTTTATCGATCTGGGCAAAATCACGGCCGTTCTCAAGCCTTTCTCCGTCGACCACGTCATAAACACGGATGACGGGAAGAACCTTGTCATCATGGCTGCTTCCTGATTCTGCGATATAAAGTAGCTTTTCATCATTGGAAAATGCAAGTCCGTTCGGCTGGGTGAAGCTCCACGTCACGCTCGTGACAATTCCGGTTTCAGGGTCAAGACGGAACACATTGTTATATTCTTGATCCGGTACCGCCTTGTAACCCTCGTAATTCGATAAAATTCCGTAGGTGGGATCAGTAAACCAGATCGATCCGTCAGTCTTGACGATGACATCATTTGGCGAGTTAAGACGACTGCCTTGAAATTCATCCGCAAGCGTCGTGATTGTGCCGTTATGTTCCGTGCGGGTAACCGATCTTGTGCCGTGCTGACATGTGATCAACCGACCGTTCATATCGACAGTATTACCGTTGGCAAACTCAGATTGGGTGCGAAAGACATTCACTGAACCGTCACACATCCAGCGAAAAATCTTCTGGTTCGGAATATCCGAAAACAGAAGGCATTGATGAGCTGGAAACCATACCGGCCCCTCCGTCCACAAATGCCCGCCGGAAATTTTCCTCAGCCGAACATTCGCCAGTATCAGATCACGAAACCGACAGTCCAGAATCTGATATGGTTCGACCATACCGGATGCATCTTCGAGTTTATCTGCGGCACAGTAAGCCAAGTGATAATCCTTTACCAAATTCAGGTTGTGACAAAAAGATTCGGTGGTGACGAGCACCACCGACACCTTCAGCGCACCAGCTGTTGCCGCCCATAAATCAACAACATTCCAATGATTACAACTCCGAACACCACCTGTCGGAAGGTGTCAGCAGGAATATCAACGCCAAGCTGAGCAAAATATCTCTGCGGCTGAACCACAGACAGCATTGACTGCAAGATTGTGATCAAGATGACGCCTGCGATCGTTCCAACATACTTGCCTCGACCGCCCAGAACATTAGTCCCGCCCAGAACGATTGCCGCAATTGTTGGCAACAGGTAGGGATCCCCCATTGCCTGATAGGAACGGTTTGCCCATCCGGCCAGCAACACGCCCGTCATGGCGGCACATGCACCCGAGAAGACAAAGCAGGCCAGGATAACCTTGCGCGTATCCACGCCGCTCAGGAACACCGAACGCTCCTGATTCCCTACCGCATAAATCCGTCGACCAAGGACTGAACGATTTAACATGAAGATAATCGCCGCCCCAAGAATGGTCCAGATAAGAAGCGGGTTCGGAATACCGGGGATGAGATGCCCGACAGCCAGTTCACGCATGAACTCGGTCGCGCGATCTTGCGGTGCAAATCCGCCTGTGTGGTAAACCATAAGGCCTTGTGCGACCGCATTCATGCCAAGCGTGAAGATCATGGCCGGTGCACGCAGATATGCAACACCCAGTCCGTTGACGAGCCCGATCAAAGCTCCACACAAAACGCCAAACGGGACAGCAAGTGTAATCCCCCATTCAGGTCCCAGAAAACCGGTAGCACCAGTAGCCATCATGCCGCCGACACATATGGTCCAGGGAATGGACAGATCAATATGTCCCAACAGAATGACCAACATCACGCCACTTGCAACCACCCCGAGGAAGGACGCGGTATGCAATTGCTGAATTAAATATTTCGGTGACAGAAAGGCAGGCTCAACCATCGCCCCGATCAGAAGCAAAACAATTACACATGCAAATGCAATCACAGTTGCCCGATCAAATTGCCTTGCGATTACGACTGAAACACTCATTTTTCTGCCTTACCGATAAATATCTAGTCTGTTCTTGATTCTAAGAACGCGTAACGACCCGAGACTGACCGCAACAAGCAACACGACGCCGACGAAAAGCGGCTGCAAGACCGGATTGATGTCAAACACGATCAACAGATCACCGACCGTCCGCATGACAAAGGCACCGAAAATCGAACCGACTGCGCTCCCGACACCACCAAACAGGGACGTGCCTCCGATAACGACAGCCCCGATTGAATTAAGGGTGTACTCATTGGCAATGGACATCTTGGCCGCACCGGAATAGGTAAGTGCCGTAAGAAGAATGCCGCCAATCGCCGACAGCAGTCCGCTCAATGCATATGCCAACAGTTTGGCGCGATTAATCGGGATTCCGGACATATATGCCGCTTGCTCTGATGAGCCGATGGCGAATGTTGCTCTTCCCAATACCGATCTGCGATACGGTATCCAGATAAACACAACCACAGCCAGTAACAGCAAAACGCTATGTGGAATGGCGAAGGAAGAACGGGTCATAAAATCGGCGAGTTCAAAATTTACCGACCCGCCCGGCTGGGGACGAATGGCAAGAGCGACACCGAAATAGACAGCGCTGGTCGCCAGCGTGGCAATCAGCGGCTGAAGACGACCATAAACAATAATGACACCATTTATGGCACCGCATGCCAAACCAACCAGCAGCACCCCGAAAATCCCGAACGTGGTAGCGACCGGACCGCCTACAACGATTGTTGATGCAAGGCAGTTCGATAATACAAATGTCGCCCCCACCGAAAGATCCAGTCCCCGCGTAATCACCGGCAAGGTTTGCGCCATGGCCACAAGTGCCAGCAATGCGCCCTTGTTCGCAGCTGTATTTATCATGTTTGGCGTCAGACCTGCTGCCTGCTTCCAACCATAGACAATGAACATCGCTGTAAAGATCAGCATTGCGATGAGAATACCTCTCTGGGCAGCGGATAACCGGCGAACCCAGGCGAAATGTTTTTGTCGAGAAACCAGATCTGCTGGTTCGGCCCCCACATTCATAACGACATCCCTTGTTTCTTTTTCAATTCTGGCTGGGTCACAGCTTGTTCCAGCAGGTTAAGTGCAGCCGAAACCAGATTGGTTTCGTTAAGATCATCCCCAGCAAGGGTTCGAACAATCCGGCCGTCATACATGACAAGAACGCGGTCACAGCAACCAATCAGTTCGTCATAGTCCGTTGAATACAAAAGGATCGCACATCCCTCAGCTGCCAGTTTCTGCAGGAGATGATAGATTTCCTGCTTGGTGCCGACATCAATTCCACGCGTAGGATCGTTCAACAGAATGATGCGTGGCTTGGTCATAAGCCACTTGCCGATCACGACCTTTTGCTGGTTCCCCCCGGACAGCGCCCCGACCGGACCATCGATGCCATCGGCCTTGATCTTGAGAAGTTCCACCATTTCATCGATGGCCATTTCTTCTGCAGCTGTATCGACGACACCTAACCGGCTCATTTTTTCAACAGCTGCAAATGACAGGTTCTCCCGAACGGTCATCGACAACATCAAGCCTTCGTATTTGCGATCCTCTGGTACAAGCGCAATGCCTATGTCATCGGACTTCGCCATCTTTGGACTGTTCAACTTTACAGGCGCGCCGTTGACTTCAACGCCCCCGGTCGACCCGATCAGCGTTCCAAACAGGCCCAGTTGCAACTGCTTCTGCCCCTGCCCGTCCAAACCTCCAAGTCCGACAATCTCACCCGGACGCATTTCAAGGTTGATGTCATTGAGTTCATCGTTCCAAGAAAAGTTCTCCACCTTCAGGATCGGCTCGGAAACATCAGGTCTGCTACTTTTCGCAGGATACACACTGCTATATTCGCGACCGATCATCATCTCGACAACGGCGCTATCTGATTTCGTACCGTTCTTGAATGTCTCGACCTTTCTGCCGTTACGATAAACCGTACAGGTGTCAGCCAGTTCGGCGATCTCTGGCATACGGTGAGAAATGTAGATGATTGACATTCCCTCATCGCGAAGCCGGTGAAGCATCGCGTAGACCTTCTCCACATCAGCGGCTGTTAACGCAGATGTTGCCTCGTCCATGATCAGAATTTTGGGGTTTCGGGCCAATGCTTTGGCAATTTCCACCATCTGGCGTCGAGACAGAGACAGATTGCTGACGGTCTCCATCGGATCGATGTTCTCGCCACCAACGCGCGCAAGCGCCTCTTCGGCTATCTGTCGCTGGGCGCGATAGTCAATCAGGCCAAACTTATTACGTGGTGGACGGGTGATGCCGATATTGTCGGCAACGGTAAGATCGGGCAACAGCGACAATTCCTGGAATATGCATGACACACCCAGGTCATTGGCTTCCTGTGGATTTGCAAAATTTACGATGTTACCTTCAATTTCGATCTTTCCGCTATCGGGCTGCACAACACCCGAAAGAACTTTGATCAACGTCGATTTTCCCGCCCCGTTTTCACCAAGCAATGCATGGATTGATCCACGGTGCGTTTCAAAACTGACATCTTCTAGAGCACGGACACCACCATAACTTTTGGTAATGCCCGACATTGACAATAAATAAGGAGATTTGCGCTCTGACACGGCAGTGTTCCTAACCAGTATAGAATACCGTCGACCCGAACCGGGCCGACGGTAACCGGACGTTTGTTGTTAGTTATTCTCGCCTGTCTGAGACGCGATTTCCTCTGCCGTGAAGCCAATATTGCAAGCTTCAAAATTGTTGCCCGCAAAGAAGCTCCCCGGAAGTTTCGGGAACATTTCGACACCTTCCTTGAAAGGCGCATAGGAGATTGATGTCGGCAGCGCAATTTCTGAGGGAACGACTTCACCCTTCAATGCCGCAATTGCTGTTTTGATCGTTACTGAGGACTGCGCAGGACCCGTGCCGCCAGACTGACAGCTCAGCCCAGCTTTATTGCAGAGCTGCCGAAACGCATTTTCGGTTTCTCCGGAAATCGGAGCTTTGAAAACGCCCGCATCCAGCATAGCCGTTGCAACACCTTGCGATCCGCCCTGCACATAAATCCCGTCAAATACACCGCCTGCGGCAATAGCATCTGCCGTAACTTTCTGGCCATCGCCGGGCGCCCAGTTCCCAACGACATCAACAACTTCGACGTCACGACCCGATTCCTTGATAACTTCAAGAAAACCCTCGTTTCGCGCGATATCCACAGGTTGCCCCGCAGGACCACGTACATGCAGGAACTTGGCAGGACCATCTCCGCTTTGTTCAAGCAAAAATTCCCCGGCTGACTTGCCAAGGCCTTTTTGATCAACATTGATCGCGATCTGGTTCGGGTCATCAATAACGTTGTCAAATGACAGAACTACCACATTGGCTTCGTTGGCTTTACGAACCACTGAACCAAATGCTGCGGTATTGTTGGCATTGATGATGATTGCATCAAATCCCTGATCGATGAAGTTGTTCGCCGCCGCGATCTGAGCGGCGATATCCTCACCGACCGAAACGACCTTGAACTCTTCGATATCAGCTGCCACGTCAGGCTGCGCAGCATACGCCTTTGCGACCGCAATCATTTGAACGCGCCAGTCATTGGCAATAAAGCCGTTGACCAGAGCAATCTTGTACGGGCCTTCACGTCCTGGCCACTGGAAGTATGTCGTGTTGTCCGATACCGGTGTGAAGCATGACGGATCAGCGCCAGGACCAGCAACGGTATTCGGGCCAGCAATCGCAACCTGTGCAGTCAACATCAGGGCGACAGTTGCTGTCGTCATCGAAAGTAGTTTTTTCATGGTATTCCTCCCGTTGGATGCGCTGTTCTTTATGTCTTCCTCAGCAGGTCAGCGCCCCTGCCCGCTTTGTGTAATTTTCTTGGTCAGTTAGGTGTCAAATGTCTGAATCGACGCTCCTGATCACCGATCGCAAATGAACATTTTTGTCGTCAGGCCAATTTTCATTGCGAAATCTGGTTGTGAACACAGCATTCGCTTGAGCATCGGCAAGTGACTTATTGTTTTTATTTATTCCATCACCGTGGAGGGGTGAGGATGAGTTCGCGACTGCAACTCCAGTCATGAAACCATTGCGCAAGTTTCATTCTCTGCTGATAAATCGTAAAGAGCACTCTCCGCACAACGCATACGGTGTCACGCATCCAAGTTGCGGGTTTCCGCAAGACAAGGCAAAAACCTGTGAATATGATTTAAGAGCTGGAGGAAACAACCATGTCGGATCTTGCTCACTACCTTCGCATATCCAATTTGCTTGCGGGCAATCTCGATATTCACTCGGCGCTAAGCTCGGTGAAAACCGAGATCGACAAGATTATCGAGTTTGACCATCTTGATGTGTGTCTTATCGACACAGACAAAAGGTGGGCGACGGCATATGAAGTTGGCGTGGAAACTGCCTGGAGCAAAATGCGGTCCCGGGTGCACAAGGCTCCGATCCGCGACATCCTTCTGGGCAAGACAGACCATCTCCTTACAGGAAATGCACTTCAGGATCCGCGTTTCATTTTCCCCGGCGCAGTAAGTGCACCCATAGTCGACCACGAATTGCGCAGTCGTGTGAGTGTCGGCATGAAGGTCCTGGGTGAAGTCGTCGGGTCTTTGAATTGTTCTTCAAATAAAGAGGACTTTTATACTCAAAGCCATGTCGAGCAGATACGCATTCTCGCAGACATGCTGGCTCCCTATTTTTATGCCCTGCGGGCTAATGAAAAGGCCAATAAAGAAGCAATAATTCGTGCCGAAATTCTTGCGCGTGAAGAAGGTCTGCGGTTGGGGGCGCTTAGCCTCACTGATGCTCTCGAAGCCGAACGCCAGCGTATTGGCATGGACTTGCACGACCAGACTTTGGCCGACTTGACACGCATCGCCAGAGATATCCGCCCCGGCCTGAGCGAAGCACAGTATCTTCGATTGCAGCAGCAGGTCCAAAACATGATTCAGGGACTGCGCGACATCATTGATACCTCAATCCCCTCAATCCTTGACTTGTTTGGATTTCACCACGCGGTTCAGACCCATCTGGAACGTGCGGTTAGCTATGACAGCACGATGCAATTCAGGGTCGACGATCATACAGATGGGGCAATTGATTCTTTGCCAGAGACAACACGGATCGCCGTTTTCCGGATTTGCCAGGAAGCAATCAATAACGCTGTCCGGCACTCCAACGCCAATCTCGTTTCAGTTTCGGTAACCGAAAACCCGGCAGGTTGTTTGAATATTCGGATTTCAGACGACGGTCGGTTCAAACCGCATCCAAGAAAACCTTCCAGTGGATTGGAACATATGAAAACCCGCGCGCGCCTCATCGGTGCGAAATACGATCTTTCCACTTCACAAGGTACGCAAATTACCATTCAGTTGCATCAAACGACCAGAAAAGCAGGAGACGTGATCCATGAAAATATTGCTGGTTGAAGATGACAAAATGCACACCGATTTTCTGATGGAGATCGTGGAAAGTACGTTGCCGGAATTTGATGAAATCCTGCTTGCTCCAAATGGCAAAGATGGCGAAACACTTGCACGTCGCCATCAGATTTCTGCAATTGTGATGGACCTGCGAATGAAGGAACACAACGGTATCGAAGCCGCCCGAACCATTTGGGCTGAACGCCCGGATACCCGAATTCTTTTCTGGTCAAACTATTCTGATGAAGCGTATTTACGTGGCATTACGCGGATCGTTCCAGATCAGGCAGCTTACGGATATGTTCTTAAAACTGCTTCACAAGACAAGATGCGCCTGGCTTTGCGCGCAGTCCTTATTGAAGCACAGATTGTTGTCGATCGCGAAATTCATCAGATACAGGCCCAACACATGCGTTCACGCAGCGCATTAACGGAATTCGAATATTTGATCTTGCTTGATCTCGCACTAGGGTTACCAGACAAGGCAATCGCAATACGCCGGAAACTCTCGCTTCGGACTGTCCAGAACCGGTTACTGTCGCTGTACGATAAACTGGATGTAGAATCCCAAGACCAAAATGACATGGGTATCGTACTCAACAAACGGACGCGCGCCGTCTCCAGTGCCATCGCGCGCAAGGTGATCAATCGCGAGGGGCTTATCACCGCGAACAAGGAACTTAGTGCATGGCTTGCACGCACATCTGTTTCTCAAGATTGAGATAGGTGGAAACCCATAGCCACTTCAAGTCATTGACAATCACGCAACATCAACCAGTTCCCGCATATTCGAAACGCAGTTCAAATTAACGCAAGCCGTTCCAAAAACCCGCCGACATCTTTAGATCAGGATATATTCTTTAATATCAAATAGATGATAAGATATATTAATCGGAAACTTTGACTTTCATCGCCACATCCCTGCGTTGCGCATCATTGACATCGCTTGAACTTGACACTGAACACGCAACCGCTGTGACCTTCGGGCTGTGACAGTTTCACTTTGGTTTCGTGACGTGCAGCGATCTCTTTGACGATCGACAGACCAAGTCCGCACCCTTCTTCCTGCCCGGCATCATTCATCCGGTAAAACCTCTTGAAAACGTCCTTGTGGTGTTCAACAGGAATTCCCGGGCCGTTATCCTCGACCGTAAGCCGCACGACATCATCCTTGAAATCATTTTCAAGCCGCACAGTCACTGCACTGCCTTCCGGGCAATATATCAGTGCGTTATGCACAAGGTTTTTGAGAAGCTCTTCGATAAGCGTCGCATCACCCATAATGTATGTCGGCTCGGTCAGACCTTCATATCCAAGATCAATACCGCTTTCGAGTGCTGCCGGAACCTTGGTGCTGGTCACAGCGCGCGTAATTTCACAAAGATCAATTTTTTCAAACGGTCGACCAGCCAATCCTTCGGGTGCAGCGCGCGCAGATGCGAGCAACTGATTGGCAAGATGGGATGTTTGCCGCGTCGAAGACGCAATCGTTGCCATGATCTGATGCAGTTTTTCGGGTTCGCTCTCGCGCTGTCCGAGCTCGGCCTGGGTGCGAAGTGCTGCCAAAGGTGTACGCAACTGATGTGCGGCATCCGCAGTAAATCGCTGCATCGTTTTCAGACTGTTCTCCAGACGCCCGAACAACTGGTTGATTGCCCCAACCAGATGCCGTACCTCGGTCGGAACGTCATGCAAAATCGGTCGTAAATCGGTTGGCGAGCGCCGATTAAGTGCTTCTTCAAGCCGGGTCAGCGGTTTGAGGCCCTGCCCAATACCAAACCACACAATGATGGCCGCAAGCATGATCAGTACGATCTGGCGCGCAGCGGCACTGGCGAGAATATCCTCGCTCAGACTTGTGCGCGTCCCCATGGTTTCCGCAACAAGAACCTGAAAACGCGTGGCTTTTCGAACGCTTGCAACATATCGCGACAAGGCCCCGATGCGAACCTGCTCACCATTATAAACAGCGTCATAAAATACCGGTTCTTCACGAAGTGGCAAAAGGCGTTCCGGAACCGGTGGCAGGTCTTCATAGCCGGTGATGAATTCACCCTGCCCTGTACTGACCTGATAAAAAACGCGATCTTCTGCGGCACTGGTCAGCATCTCAAGTGCGACATAGGGAACATCGACTTCGATCTTGCCGCCGATCAGGACAACACGGTCAGCAATTGCCAATGCTGAACTTAAAAGAGCACGGTCAAAAGCCTGATTTGTCGACTTTACTGCGTTACTCCGAACTTCGAGCAACATCAGGGAACTGATTACCAAAAGAGGTATCAGCAACCATATGACAAGCCTGCGTCTGAGTGACCCGTTACGCCATTTCATGTTTTCTTCAACAAATACCCAAGACCGCGCACTGTCTGAATTTTAACATCGGCCATTTCCACACGCTTGCGCAAACGACTGATATAAAGCTCTACCGCATTGGCGCTGATGTCATCCTCGAACCCGGCGAGCTGATCAGAAATCTGCTCCTTGCTCAGCACATGTCCGACACGTAGTAACAGAATTTCAAGGATATTCAGTTCACGACGAGGAATGTCGACATCCTCGCCTTTAATCGTTACCCGCCGGGCAACAGTGTCAAATGCCAGCTGTCCACATTTGATCTGGGTATTGTGCGTACCGGCATGACGCCGCATCAGTGCCCTGACCCGTGCTTCAAGCTCGACCAGTTCAAATGGTTTCGCCAGATAATCATCTGCACCAAGATCAAGTCCCTTGACCCGGTCTTCGATATCGCCACGTGCGGTCAGGATCAGAACGGCACTTTCAGCTCCGCGATGGCGCAACCGCCTGAGAATTTCAAGCCCGTCAAGTTTCGGAAGGTTCAGATCAAGAACAACAAGACCGTATTCCTGTGTGCGCAGGATATCATCGGCTTCCTCACCATCTACAATCACATCAACAGCATAGCCCGAATGACGCAAAGACCGTGCAATCCCGTCGGCAAGTGCTGCATGATCTTCAACGACAAGGACTCTCATTGTTTGTAATTCTCTTCCCTGTTAAACCGTTCTACGGCTTTGTTCTGCCTTGCGGCTCCCTGAATGGACCATGATATGGCAGATTACTTTGTTCATACCACAGCCACCTGTGAATGGCCGAACGTGACATAGAGTATCCAAAATGACCCTGGGCCGAACCATTATTCGTTTATGTGCCATCGTCGCGACGATGCAAGCATCTTCTGCATTGGCCGAGGTGTTTACATTTCCTCCGATGCGGACATCTCAGATTTCCGACCCGGAACAATCGCTACTGGCGCATGTCACACCATCGGCGGTCATTTATGGGTCAGCCGATATTGGCGCGTTCAGTCCCGTGATCGAGGCCTTCCAGCAAGATAATCCGTTCATTGGCGTTGAATATCATCAGCTTCAGACACTTGAAATGTATGACATGACGCTGTCCCAGCGTGCCAATAGTGAACCGAACGCCGACCTTATCATAAGTTCGTCCATGGACTTGCAAATGAAGCTTGCCAATGACGGTTACGCAATTTCCCATCAAAGCAGCGAGACTCAGGCACTTCCGCACTGGGCGCGATGGCGAAACGAGGCCTTTGCCGTCACACAGGAACCTGCTGTCATTGCCTACAACCGGGCATTTTTCCGTGAACACGATCTTGAACCGCCACGCACGCGCGATGATTTCATTGCACTCCTGACCAAACATGACGACCTGTTGAGCGAAAAGGTCACGACCTATGATATTGAGCGCAGTGGTGTCGGCTTCCTGTTTCTGGCCCGTGACGAACGATTTTTCCCTGGCATCTGGGATTTCGTTCGCACACTGGGGCAATCGAAGGTGAAGCTTTACTCAAACACATCTCCGATGCTTGAAAAGATAGCCGACGGTCAGGTTGTTCTGGGATATAACTTGCTTGGCTCCTATGCCGAGACATTCAGCCATCGCAACCCGAATCTCGGCGTTATTCTGCCCGATGATTTCATTGTTGTTTATTCGCGTATTGCCATCATCCCGCGTGATGCCCGGAACCCGGATCTTGGCGCGCGCTTCCTTGACTTCATGTTATCCGTCAAGGGTCAGAGCATTTTGCAAAATGAAGGCAACTTCAACCCGGTACGGTCAGATGTTCCGCAAAGCCCGTTCTCGTCACTGATCTTTGATCGCTATGGCGAACGGGTGCGCTCATTCCCGGTTGGACCCGGATTACTTGTCTATCTTGATCAGGCCAAGCGCGAACGATTTATCCGTCGCTGGCAGGATGCCTTGCTAAACCGCCGCTAAAGCACCCTGCCCACCATTCATCCTTAGTGGTTATCAAAACCGGATTTGGCAACATCAGGAACATCCCGACGTTCCGGACCATTGTAGTTCCAGATCAGTCGGCGCGGGATCGGCCCCTTATTGCGTCCGCCCTGTTGTGTTTGCTCCCAGGCATGGGCAAGAATGCCCACCGACCGCGACAGGCAGAACAAACCGCGTGCAAGTTCCGGAGCAAAACCAAGCTCGGCATAGATCACGGCGGTCGCACCATCGATATTCATTGGAATGCGCTTTCCTTTACGCGCAAACAATTCATCCTCGATTGCACTGGCAATTTGTCCAAACTGTCCGCTTACGTAACCGTGGCTCGATGCCTGTCTGACCAGTTCCAGCAGTCTTGGCGCACGCGGATCCACCGGATGAAAACGGTGTCCAAAGCCCGGAATATGTTTGCCGTGCTCTGCAATCTGATGATCAAGCCCCGATGCCACGGCATCACGCAACGTGGCACCTGCGCCCATGCGCTTTGAGATATCGTGATAAAGCGTCACCGCCTGCTCACCCGCACCTCCGTGAACATCGCCTAACACATTAACAGCACTTGCCATCGCGTTGTTAAGGCCAACACCGCAAGTGGCCGCCATGCGTGCAATTGCAATACTGGGTGCTTGCGGCCCGTGATCAACGGCTGCAACGAGCGCTGCCTCAAGAAGCTTTGCCTGATCCGCGGTTGGCAATTCACCGCGTGTCATCAACCAGATCATGGTCGGGAAACTGACATTGCCAATCAGATCCTCAATCGGGTAACCGGCATAGTGGATTTTCCCAGGTTCCATATCGATGATATCGGTCTGCCACCAGTCACTGACTTCGTTTTCAATGTCCTTTGCGGTCTTGTCATTCATAGTACGCCCTCCTTGGACAAGGTTGTGATCTCGTCAGCAGACAGGCCAAGCGACGAGAGAATATCTGTATTGTCCTGACCAAGTTCGGGGGGCGGTATATCGACCGACGGTGCAACCCCGTCCATCTTGATCCCGGTCTTCAAAATTCGGATATCACGATCCGCACCGGGAACATTTTCAAAGGCTGCCAGCATCCCGCGATCGGCAATCTGCGGAAGTGCAAGAACCTGTGGCACAGTAAGAACGGCACCGGCAGGAACACCCACTGCGTTGAATTTCTCAACCCAGTGGTCCGTTTCCTGTGTCGTCAGGACGGCTTCAAGCAGTCCGGTCAGTGTGTCACGGTTCTCCAGTCGTTCCTTACGTGATGTAAACCGCTCATCGCCGATCAGGTCCTCAAGACCAAGGACACCACACAGCGCTTCGAACTGCTCCTGTTTGTTGGCGGCGATATTGATCTGACCATCTGCTGTTTTGAACGCACCTGACGGGGATGAGGTGAAGTTATCATTGCCGTTCGCGGTCGGTTCTTTGCCAGCAATGAGATAATTTGAAACCACCCACCCCATGGTCGCGATAACAGATTCCAGCATCGAAATGTCAATAAAACAGCCTTTACCATCCTTGTTGCCAAGAGCTCTTCCAGCCAAGGCCGAACTGATGGCAAATGCAGCTGTCATGCCCCCAATCGTATCGGCCATCGGATAGCCGACGCGATAGGTTCCCGTCTCCTCTGTCCCGGTGATCGTCATGATACCGGACAGGCCCTGCACGATTTGATCATAGGCCGGAAGTTTCTTCATCGGGCCAGTCTGACCAAATCCGGAAATCGCACAGTAAACCAGTGCGGGATTTACCTTTGACAGAACGTCATAGCCAAGATCGAGCCTGTCCATAACGCCGGGCCTGAAATTCTCGACAAGAACGTCGGCCTTCTTGACCAGTTTCTTGAGGATATCTTTGCCACGTGGATCTTTAAGGTTCAGGGTAATCGACTTCTTTCCGGCATTTTGCGCCAAGAAGGAGACGCCCATCAGCTTTTCATTCAACCCCATATCGGCACCCAGCTGTCGGGCAAGGTCACCACGCCCTGGGGCCTCGACCTTGATTACTTCTGCACCAAGATGAGCAAGCTGATGACAGCAAAACGGCCCGGCCAGCACGTTTGTCAGATCAAGCACTGTGATGCCGGACAAAGATTTTGTTCCGTTCATGGGTCTTCCTTAAATTCTGTCTGGTAGAATTATGTTCTATTATATAGAATTTATGACCCGTGCGAAATGCAAACCGGTCGCCGAACACCGCAGCAACCCAACAGAGAGATCACTTTTCATGTCAGAACAAAACGTTAGTGCCGTGGAACGGGCCCTGAAAATTCTTGATGTCTTTACGGATCAGGATCCGGATCTTTCGCTCAAGGAACTCGCTGAGCGTACCGGAATGTATAAAAGCACCCTGTCACGACTGGCAGGAACGCTGGAGTCACACGGGTTTCTGATGACCTCCGGTCGCGGACGTTATCGATTAGGCCCGGCATTGTGGCGACTGGGATCAATCTATCGAAGATCCTATCGAATGGATGATGTCGTGCGCCCGCACCTGTCGGCGCTGGTCGCCCAAAGTGGCGAAACTGCCTCATTCTATGTGCCTGAGGGCTCCAACCGCCTTTGTCTGTTTCGGGAAAATTCACCCAGCAGCTTGCGCCACCATCTTGAAGAGGGTGCAATCCTGCCCTGTGATCGTGGTGCCGCGGGGCATGTCATTCGTGCTTGGGGAAACGGTGTTGATGATCGCGCTATCGAGGTTCTTGGAGACAGGTTTGCGCAAAGCGACGGGGAACGTGATCCGGATATTTCCGCGATCGCAGTCCCGGTCCTTGATCGTCAGAATCACCTTCTGGGTGTTTTGACCCTTTCTGGTCCCGGTAGTCGTTTTACATCTGAAAAACGACTCAAGATGCTGAATTCATTGCAGTCCCATGCAGATGATTGCGGCAAGAAGTTGTCTGCCTGATCCCGTTTTTCCTTCATTTTTGCCAATATCGCATAAATCATGTGAAATTTTTTCACCGAATTATCCGCAATGACAGGTTGATGACAGGTTCGACTGTTAACGTCCTTCCACTGCCGATCCGGGGGTTTCAACGAAGCACCCGGAACAAACAAAAAGAATATCGGCAAGGGAGGACAACCTAATACCCGCATGCAGATGGCATTGTTGCATCCGCTAAGCGGGTTTCAACGTTCTTCCTTGCTGAAGTTTTGTTCCTGATGATCGGTCGACCGCCAAACGGGTGGTCTGGGAAAATGCTTTAGTGTCTGGAGGAGACCCTGATGAATAAGCTGACGATGTTCTCACGTCGCGGATTTATTGCCGCAGCAACCGCAGTTGCTGTTTCAACTGCTGCATTTGGCGCAATGGATGCCAAAGCCGCAGAAATGAAAGAAATTCACTTCGTCATTCCGGGCGGCGCTGGCGGCGGCTGGGATGGCACGGCACGTGGCACCGGCGAAGCACTGACCAAATCCGGTCTGGTTGGCACCGCATCCTACGAAAACATGTCTGGCGGCGGCGGCGGTAAAGCCATTGCCTACATGATCGAAGCTGCTGATCGCCTGGACAACACCTTGATGGTCAACTCCACCCCGATCATCGTACGTTCGCTGACCGGTGTGTTTCCGCAGTCGTTCCGTGATCTGACCCCGATTGCAGCAGTCGTTGCTGAATACGCAGCGTTTGCCGTTCCGGCAGACAGCAAATTCCAGTCTTTCACCGATGTTGTCGAAGCCGTCAAAGCCGATCCGAGTTCGGTTAAATTCGGTGGCGGCTCGGTACGTGGTGGCATGGACCATATCGTAGCGGCCTATGCTGTCCAGAAAGGCGGCGGCGACGCCAAACAGGTTAAATACATTCCGTACGATGCTGGCGGCAAGGCAATTGCAGGCCTTCTGTCGGGTGAGACCGAAGTTCTGTCAACCGGCTTGGGCGAATTGCTTGAACTGGCCAAAGCAGGTCAGATCCGCATTCTTGCTGTAACGTCGAAAGAACGCGTTGAAGCTGCTCCTGACGTTCCGGCACTGGGCGAAATTGGCATTGATGCCGAATTCGTTAACTGGCGCGGGTATTTCGGTTCCCCGGCCCTGTCGGCTGAAAAAGCAGACGCTTACGCTGCCGTTCTCAAAGACGTTCAGGCCACTGAAGAATGGGAAACCGTTCGCAAACGTAACGGCTGGGAAAAAATCTACAAGCCGCGCGCCGAGTTCTCAGCCTTCATGGAAGATCAGGAAAAGGTCGTCGGCGACCTGATGCGCGATCTCGGCTTCCTGAAGTAAGCCTTTAGAACACAAGTAAAAAGACCTCCGAAGGAAACCACGCCATGTCCATCAATCGCGACAAATTCGGCGCATTGCTGTTCCTATGCCTTGCTCTGATTTATGGCTTTTACGTCGGTGACATTCCGCTGCTGTTTGGCGATGAGGATGCTCCGTTCAATGCCAGAACCCTCCCTAATGCACTTGCCTGGATTCTGGGCGTGGTTTCCTTCATCCAATTGATCCTGCCGGCCAATGAAGACGCTGGCAGTCTCTCGGATGCCTTTCGTGGCCTGAAATGGCGACGTGTCGTCATTCTTGCGGCCCTGATGGTGTTCTATGGTCTGACGATCCGCCAGCTTGGCTTCCCGATCTCGACATCGCTCTTCCTGATGGGCGGTTTCTATACCCTTGGCGAACGACGTCCACTGGTTCTGGTGTTGACGGCTGTTCTTGTCACACTCGCATTCTGGGGGCTGCTGTACCTGATGGGTATTTACCTGACCCCGGGCGATTTCTTCTACTATCTCGGTTGGATCTCAAACGATGCTTGATGGAATTTTTGCCGGTCTGTCGACCGCTGTAATGCCAATCAACCTTCTGATGGTTGCGGTTGGCTGTTTCGCAGGCACCTTCATCGGAATGCTTCCCGGTCTTGGCCCAATCACCGCCATTGCACTGATGATCCCGATCACCTACGGGTTTGATCCGTCAACCGGCCTGATCCTGATGGCTGGTGTATATTACGGGGCGATCTTTGGCGGTTCGACATCTTCTATTCTGATCAATGCGCCGGGCGTTGCCGGTACAGTCGCAACCGCCTTTGACGGTTATCCTATGGCCCAGAAGGGTCAGGCGGGCAAGGCATTGGCGATTGCGGCATATTCCTCCTTCTCGGGCGGTACGATTGCGGCAATCTTCCTGCTGGTTGCAGCCCCTGCCCTGGCATCGGTTTCACTGTCCTTCCAGTCTGGCGATTATTTCGCCCTGATGGTTCTGGGACTGACAGCAGTTTCTGCGTTTGCCGGTAAAGGCCAGGTTCTCAAGGCGATCACGATGACGCTGTTTGGCATCATGCTGTCGACCATCGGGACCGATCCGGCGGCGGGTGTTGCTCGCTTTACCTTTGGCAGCATGGATCTTGTCGATGGTATCAGCTTCCTGTTGCTTGCGATGTCGACCTTTGCACTGTCAGAAGCCCTTCTTTCGATCCTCCGTCCGACCAAGGACACCCGCTCGGACGAAGAAAAGGCCCTTAAAAGCCTTGGATCAATGAAGTTGTCCAAGGCAGAAGTCAAAACCATGGTACCGGTCATCGGCCGTTCTTCCATTCTCGGCTTCTTTACAGGTGTTTTACCGGGTGCGGGCGCAACCATTGCATCCTTCCTTGCCTATGGCATGGAACGCAATCTGGCATCGGCGAAGGAAAAGCTTCAGTTTGGCAAGGGCTCCATTCGCGGCCTTACTGCACCGGAAACGGCCAATAACGCTGCTTGTTCGGGTTCATTTGTGCCACTTCTGACACTGGGTATTCCGGGTTCCGGTACAACTGCTGTCATGATGGGGGCACTGATTTCCTATGGTGTTCAGCCGGGCCCGCGCCTGTTTGTCGAGCAGCCCGCTGTGTTCTGGTCTGTCATCATCTCGATGTATATCGGCAACGTGGTTCTGCTGATCCTCAATTTGCCGCTTATCCCCTATATCTCCCGTCTTCTGGCCCTGCCCCAGCAGCTTCTGGTACCGTTCGTTCTGTTCTTCTCGCTGGTTGGTGTCTATCTGGTGACCTTTAACACCATGGACATTCAGATGATGGTATTTGCCGCCGCTATCGCAATCGGCCTGCGTTTGCTGAATTATCCGATGGCACCGATGCTTCTTGGCTTCATTCTCGGCAAGATGATGGAAGAAAACCTGCGTCGCGCATTGGCAATCAGTGACGGCTCCCTTTCCTTCCTTTGGGAACGTCCGATCACCCTTGTCATTCTTCTGATCAGTATTCTTTTCCTCTCTGCACCTTTGATCGGAAACTTCCGCGAATGGATGCGCGGCCGCAAGGCTGTTCCCAATGACGGTGAACTCTAGGAAGCGACGTTAATCGACAAGAAGGAAACGGGTGAATGCGTTTTATTGATAATCTGTCGATCGGCCCCAAAACCCTGTTGGTTCCGGTCTTCCTTATGATCGTCATTATCGCAATGGGCGTTGCGACTGTCGCAACCCTCGAAAGCGAGAAAGCCACACTCACCAGCCTTCGCGTCGAAGCCTATGAACGGCGATCCGATGCGCTGACCTTAAGCAATGCGCTTAACGAGGCTCACGGATCGCTGTTTCGCATTCTGACATGGGATTCAAACGGTATTAATGCCGCCGTTGTACCGGACCTGCGCGAAAAGGTCAGCAAGCTGTCCTCCGAACTGGCCCCGATGGCAGAACGACTGGCCGCCGTTGGCGGCGATGAATTTGCAGCCAATTACGCAAAATACATGGAACAGGTCGATCAGTTCCTTGTTGAAAGCGAAATGAATATCTATGGCGCGCTTGAAGTCATCGCGCAGGCTGACGAGACATTTCAGGCACTTCAGGTTCCGCTGGACGATATTCTTGCCAAGACCCACGACATCGCAACTACCTCCTTTGCCGAAGCTTCGTCAAAGGCCGAAGCTTTGCAACGCGTCTTTGTCATTGTTGCCGTCTTGGTGGTGATTATTGCCGGGATCGTTTCTGTCTTTGTGTCGCGCCGTATTTCACGCCCGATGACCGATTTGGCACGACTGATTGAAAAGATTTCCAATGGTGATCTTGATATCGATATCCGCGGCGGGCAGCGGCGGGACGAAATCGGCACTGTTGCGCGCTCGGTCACTGTGTTGCGCGATCAATCGCGCGAGGCTGAAACCTTGCGCAAGGAGCGCGAACGTATCCGTGGCGTTGAGCGCCAACGTCAGCAAAACCTGATCGAGGCAACCGAACATTTCCAGCGTTCGGTTCAGGAGGCCCTGTCGGGCTTTGATCGCGAGTTTGGTTCGCTCAACGGTTCGGCAAGCGATATGGAGCAGATTGCCAACCATGCCAGCGCCCGCTCTGCAGACGCAAATCAGCATTCCGAACAGGTACTTCACCATATCGAAGCGGTATCGCACACCACAGCCAGCCTGTCCGAAGCCATCGCGGAAATCGGACAGCAAGCGCAAAATTCTGCCACCGTTGCCGGGCGCGCCCGCGAGGAAAGCGAGCATTCCCGCGCCTTGTTTGATCAGTTGACCAATGCCACCCAACGGATTGGTGATATCGTCAGTCTGATTGAAGACATTGCAAGTCAGACCAACCTTCTTGCCCTGAATGCCACGATCGAAGCCGCCCGCGCCGGTGACGCAGGCAAGGGATTTGCCGTGGTCGCAGGCGAAGTTAAAAACCTTGCCTCGCAAACCGCCCGCGCAACGGACGAGATTGCAAGCCAGGTCGAAGAGATCCGCGGACTGACCGACAATGTCATCGCTGCCCTTCATAGCGTTGCCGACGTAATTGGAGAGGTTGACCAGTCCGCAGCAACGATTGCGGCTGCCGTTGAAGAACAACAGGCATCAACCGCAGGCATTTCAAACAGTATTCAGGATGCCAATGGCGGTATGCGCACAGTGGCAGAGGCCGTAAACGCACTCGATAGTGAAACCGAGCGTGTTCATAACGGTTCGGAAAATGTCTCGCGGGCGACCAACACCCTGAATGCCGAAGCATCCCGACTGCGCGATGCCATTGATGGTTTCCTAGAGCAGATTGAAAAGAACAAGGCTGAAGCATAATGAGCAGAACACAGGACGATCCTTCCAATGACAGTTGGATCAATCGCACTTCCCGTGTTTTAACGCCGAAATTCTTTAAAAAACTTTCTATCGGACTTGGCATAGGCCTGATCGGCGGGCTGATAGCCCATTCGATTAACATGCCACTGGCCTGGATGATGGGGCCAATGCTTGCAACCTTTATCGCAAGCCTTCTGCGTGTCCCGATGGGCATCCCGATGCAGTTCCGCTCAGCCATTCTTGGCGTGATCGGAATATTCCTTGGGGCGTCTTTCACGCCCGATACATTTGATCAGGCGGCACGCTGGCCGATCAGCATGATCGCTGTCCTCCTTTACGTACCAGTCATCACGGTGATCATCACCTGGTTTTATACCAAGGTTGCCCGTCTTGATCCGGCAACTGCACTGTTTTCGGCCACCCCGGGTGGCTTGACCCCGATGGTCGTCCTTGGGGCTGCTGCAGGTGGCAACGAACAGGAAATTGCCCTGACACAGGGGCTGCGTGTTCTGTTGCTGGTGATGTCAGCCCCCCTTATCGTCCTGATGATCACCGGCGTCGTTGCAAGTGGTCATGGTGATAGCGAAGCCGTTCAGATGACTCTTGGCGAAGGTGCGCTTACTGCAATCTGCGCCCTTCTCACCATTCTGGTATTTCGAAAGATCAGGGTACCCGCCTCATACATGACCGGCGCCATGGCCGCCAGCATGGTGCTGCACGTCACTGGCACGGTTGAGGGCAATCTTCCCGGATGGTTGCTGGCAGGGAGTTTGCTGATCCTTGGCTCAGCCATCGGCAGTCGCTTTTCAGGGGTAAAGCTTGCTGTCCTTGGTCGACTGGCAATCTATTCAGTCCTTGCCACTGTCGTCGTCCTTGCCTTTACCGGTGTCATTGCATGGTTTGTGGCGCAGTGGCTGGACCTTGACTTTATTGCAGTCCTTCTGGCTTTTGCCCCGGGCGGTGTCGCCGAGATGTCATTGATCGCACTTGCACTGAATGTCGAACCAAGCTTTGTCGCATTCCATCATATCGTGCGCATTTTCGAGATTGTGCTACTCGCCCCGATCATGGCGAAATGGTTCGAGCGCCATATCAATCGCAAGAAAGGCCGTCCGGGCTAACTGAATACCGGAACTTTCGACCAGACTTTTTCTTTCATATACCAGCACCTTAGGCCGGAACCATTTTAAATAACTTTAAAAATGGTTCGATCACTCGCTACCGGACCTAGTCGCGCTTATCGACAATAACATCGTGATCTAGCAATGGCGCAACGTCGATGTCGCTTGCATCCATCATGCCCGATACACGCTGCAACGCCGCGATAAGGAATGTCTGTTCCCATTCCTCAAGATTGTTGAACTTGTCGGAAAAACGGTCATGCAGGGCCATTGGCGCACGATCAAGGGTAAGCACGCCCTCCTCGGTCAGGCGCACAAAGACTTTACGCTTGTCCGTATCACCGCGTTCGCGTGACACCAATCCCATCGCCTGCAACTTGTCGACAAGTGATGTGGTAGATGCCTGTGCAAGATTGACCTTGGCGGCAATCTGCCCGACCGTCATCTCGCCGAACTCTTCCAGTGACTGCAAAACAAGAAGCTGCGATGTTTTCAACCCGGTGATTTTACCAAGTTTCTTGGCGTGAATATCACTCGCACGCAGGATTCTGCGAATTGAGATCAAAGCTTCGTGCAATTTGTCCATTTTGACGATCCGGGCGAAAATTATTGTTCTGCTGCAGAACCTGTTTTAGTCGCACACCCCGCGCTACGCAACGTTTTACGACATACTTCCATCGATTTTCTATCGGTTATTACATCGACAATCGTTATTTTAAGGGAAGAATTTTCCCTCATTCTCAGCGCATCATTATCGATGTTCGATTAATTATACTTGTCATATTTATCAGAAACTTAGTGCATTTCACAGGAATTTCACAGTCGAAGGGTTGATCATTTTATATCGATATTCTATACATCTTCTGCGACATGAATGATCGCATATCGAAATAACAGAACAGGCAGACCGATGAAAATTGCCACCACAAAGGGCAATACCGGCCAGAAAGCCAACCTGATTATCCGAAAACCCAAGGCCACTGACGGCGCTACGGTAAACAACCTCATCGCCGAGTGTAAGCCTCTGGATGAAAACTCGATGTACTGCAATCTGCTGCAATGTTCGCACTTTGCAGACACCTGCGCGATTGCAGAACTTGACGGCGAAGCTGTCGGCTTCGTCTCGGGCTATATCGTTCCGAACAAGAACAACCAGCTCTTTATCTGGCAGGTTGCCGTATCACCGAAGGCACGCGGATTACGTCTGGCTAAACGCCTGATCCTTGACATTCTGGACCGTCCGGCATGCCACAACGTGACCGAACTGAACACGACAATCACCTCGACCAATGCACCGTCGCAAGGCGTTTTCCGTTCAGTCGCACGTGAGCTTGGCGCCGACGTCAAACGCAAGGTCCAGTTCGAACGCGAAACCCACTTTGAGGGGGCCGCTGCCAGCGAAATTCTGTGGCAGATCGGACCGTTCGAACGTGAAGATGTTGAACGCGTCGCGGCCTGATTAGACCAACCTGACCACTCCCAGCGCATGCAGCAAACGGTCATACCGTTTTTGGAACAACCGGCTCGCCGGAACGTTTGGCATGACATGTGGATTTGATTTTCCCAATCTGAAAGAGGGAACCATGACTGTATTTGATCGCCTTGAATCGGAAGTCCAGAGCTACGCACGCTCCTTCCCCGTTACTTTTGAAAGTGCCGAAGGCGCCTGGCTTACCGACGAGAACGGAAATCGTTATCTTGATTTCCTTGCCGGTGCCGGCAGCCTGAACTATGGCCATAACCATCCGGCCCTGCAGGAGAAACTGATCGATTACATCAAATCGAACGGTATCACCCATGGTCTGGACATGCACACCAAGGCCAAGGAAGCATTCCTTAATGCGCTTGAAACCAAAATCTTCAAGCCGCGTGACATGGAATACAAGGTCCAGTTTACCGGCCCGACCGGCACCAATGCCGTGGAAGCAGCCCTGAAGCTGGCCCGTCGCGTCAAAGGTCGTGAAACCATCATTTCCTTCACCAACGGTTTCCATGGCTGTACGCTGGGTTCCCTTGCCATCACTGGCAATGAACATCATCGCGGCGCGGCTGGCGTATCACTTGATAACGCGGTTGCTGTTCCGTTTGACGGCTATATGGGCGATGGCGCTGATACCACCGAGTATCTTGACCGTGTTCTGTCAGACAACTCAAGCGGGGTTGCCCTTCCGGCGGCCGTGATCGTTGAAACCCTTCAAGGTGAAGGCGGTCTGAATGCGGCCGATTTTGGCTGGCTCAAAAATCTTGAAGCAGTATGCCGCAAGCATGACATCCTTCTGATCGTCGATGACATTCAGGCGGGCTGTGGCCGTACCGGCACATTCTTCAGCTTCGAACCTGCGGGCATCAAGCCTGACATGATCACGCTGTCAAAATCGCTGTCGGCCTATGGTCTGCCGCTTGCAGTCGTCCTGATCAAACCGGAATTCGACGTCTGGCGTCCCGGCGAACATAATGGCACCTTCCGCGGAAACAATCATGCGTTTGTCACGGCGGCAGCGGCACTTGACCTCTTCTGGTCTGACGATGCCTTTGCAGCAGATGTGCGCGACAAGGCCGAGTTCCTTGGCAAGCGCCTTGAAGAAATTGCCGAACGTTATGGTGATGGCAAACTTTACCGCAAGGGGCGTGGCCTGATGCAAGGTGTCTGCTTTGAAAGTGGCGAAATGGCATCGAAAGTCACCAAGGAATGTTTCAGGCATAATCTGGTGATCGAAACCAGTGGTCCGGAAGACGAAGTGGTGAAATGCCTTGTCCCGCTGATCATCTCCAAGCAGGATCTGGCACATGGTCTCGACATCCTTGAGCTGGCAACGGCCAAAGCCATGGGCAAGGATGTTGCACCGACCAAAGCTGCTGCTGAATAATATGACAGGGGCGACGCACCGTTGCGTCGCCCTGCCCCACAACTTCATTAGATCAAAGAGTTACAAATGATTGTTCGCACCCTGAAAGAATGTGAAGCATCCGGTCGCCGTGTGGTCTCGGATAACTGGGAAAGCACCCGTCTGTCGCTTGCCGATGATGGCATGGGCTTTTCGTTCCATATCACCACCATCTATGCCGGCACGGAAACCGAGATCTGCTACGCCAACCATTTCGAGACTGTCTATTGCATCTCGGGCAACGGTGAAGTCGAAACCATTGAAGATGGCGAGAAATACAAGATCGAGCCGGGAACGGTTTACATCCTGAACAAGCATGACCGCCACTATCTGCGCGGCGGCACCGAGGACATGGTTGTGGCCTGTGCGTTCAACCCGCCGCTTAACGGTCGCGAGGTTCATGACGAGAACGGTGTTTATCCGCTCGATGGCGATGCGCTCGCAAGCTAGGACTCTTGCTTGAGGCGGCCGGTAACGACCGCCTTAAACTTTCCGAGCCAATAATCTTTTAAGGAAACGCCCCCAAAGGAGGCAACATGCTTTCAGCCCAGAAAAAATCGGACGCTGGGCATAGCGTTCACAAGATCGGTGGTACGTCTATGACCCAGGTTGATGCGGTCATGGACAATATTCTGGTCGGCAATCGTAGCGAGGAAGAGCTCTATAACCGGGTCTTTGTCGTTTCAGCATATGGCGGTTTCACCGACCTTCTGCTGGAAAACAAGAAAACCGGCGAAGCAGGCGTCTATCAGCTATATGCCGGATCGGAAACCGACTGGGCATGGGGTGATGCCCTGACTAAAGTTTCCGAAAAGATGTGCGAAATCAACGAGAAGATCTTTGGTGACGCCCCGGAACTGAAACTTGCCAATGCCTTTGTTCAGGAACGCATAGAAGGCACACGCAGTTGCCTGATGGACCTTCACCGTCTTTGCAGTTTCGGGCATTTCAAACTTGAAAAGCATTTACTGACTGTACGTGAAATGCTGTCCGCGATTGGCGAGGCACATAGTGCGCATAACACCATGTTGTTATTGCGTGCCAAAGGCGTGAATGCGGTCTTTGCCGATCTTTCCGGCTGGCGCGAGCCCGAGGCATCAACACTTGATGGTCGTATCGAAAAAGTGTTCACCGATATCGACCTTCCAAGCCAGCTTGCCATTGCAACCGGATATGCCCAGTGCAGTGAAGGTTTGATGAGCATCTATGGTCGTGGTTACAGTGAAGTCACGTTCTCGCGGATTGCCTGCCTGACGAAGGCGCGCGAAGCAATCATTCATAAGGAATTCCACCTTTCGAGTGCTGATCCGCGCATCGTTGGCGAGGATTCCGTTCGCCCGATTGGCCGGACCAGCTATGACGTGGCCGATCAGCTGTCGAACATGGGCATGGAAGCCATCCACCCGCGCGCGGCCAAGGGCCTGCGTCAGAATGATATTCCGCTTCGGATTGCGAACACCTTTGAACCGGAACATCCGGGCACGGTGATCGATGATCACTGGAACCCGGAAAACAGCCGCGTTGAAATTGTAACCGGCGTTCCGACTGCGTTCGAAATTGAAGTCTTCAATCAGGACATGGTTGGTGTTCCGGGGGGCGAGGAATCAATTCTCAGCGTTCTGAAACGCTATAAGGTTCCAACCGTCACCAAGAACCTGAATGCCAACACGATTACGCATTATGTATCGGCACCACTGAAACAGATCCGCCGTTGCGTTGACGAAATCGAAGCCAAGCATCCCGAAGCAACCGTTCAGACCCGCAAGGTCGCGATTGTTTCTGTGATTGGCGCAAATATCGCCCAGCCGGGCCTGTTTGCCCGATCAGTCTCGATCCTTGATGAGGCAGGTGTCGAACTTGTGGCATCTCATTATCCGAGCCGTCGGGTTGACCTTCAGTTTGTCGTCGCCGAAGGCGATTTCGACAAGGCAGTCATCGCCCTGCATCGCGGCCTCGTCGAAGGCAAGAAATCAGAAAGCGCAAACACCGAAGATTCCGGTGATGAGAGCGCTAACAAACAGGAAAAACTCAAAGCCGCATAAGGCAACAGGCATCCTGACATCACGTCAAAACCCGCAAGCACCATACGGCTTGCGGGTTTTGTTTTGCCCAGATCAGAGACTTGTCAGCATTGATGCACCGCGATAGGACTAACAGGAACACCGGAAGCAAACTTCAAACGGGGACTATCTGCATGAGCACGCAAAACAGCAAAGCCATCAACGACCTTCTTGACGTCATGGCACGCTTACGTGATCCCGATGGCGGCTGCCCCTGGGACCTTGAACAGGATTTCTCGACAATTGCCCCCTACACCATCGAGGAAGCCTATGAAGTGGCCGATGCGATTGCCGATAACGACATGCCTGAACTCTGCAATGAGCTGGGTGATCTTTTGCTTCAGGTGGTTTTCCATGCCCAGATGGCAAAGGAAGCCGGGCATTTCGATTTTGAAGATGTTGCCAACAGCATCGTCTCGAAAATGATTAGCCGTCATCCGCATGTCTTTGGCGATGGTGATGCAACAACCACCGACGGCGTTAATCAGACCTGGGAAAAGATCAAGGCCGCTGAACGCGCACAAAAGGCCGAAACAAAGGGTCATGACCGTCATAGCGCACTTGATGGCGTCGCAAGTGCCCTGCCCGCATTGATGCGTGCCGAGAAACTGACCAAGCGCGCGGCACGTGTCGGGTTTGACTGGCCAAGCACCGACGAAGTCTTTGACAAGCTTCACGAGGAAATTGACGAACTTAAAGCCGAGATGACCGACAATCCTGACCCGGGCCGATTGCAGGATGAATTGGGCGACATGCTGTTTGTGATGGCAAACCTGGCACGCAAGATCGGGGTCGATCCAGAAGTTGCCTTGCGCGGTGCCAATCACAAATTCACCAAACGCTTCCATTTCATCGAAGATGAACTCGCCCACGATGGCCGAACTGCAGCGCAATCTGATCTGGAAGAAATGGACAGTCTTTGGGACTTGGCCAAGAAGGTCGAACGGGGTCAGGCGTAACCAACCCCGTTCTTGCATCCAGCTATCAGCCTTCAAGCGGCATATAGATTTCCGTCAACAATTCTGTCGGTGCCACTTCTCGTGGATTATTGAGGTATTCCTCGAATACAGGCCCCTCACGCACTTCCTCACCAGATTGCGGTAACCATTTGCCAAATAACCACAAATAGGCCGCCCTCATATCGGCATATGGCCCCTTGTAGCGAAGACAGGCATACCGACCAGCCGCAACAGTTGCGCGTGTAACCGGCACCTCAACGTCAACGGCCTGACTGTTTTCAAGAAGCACTCCTGCCCTTGAAAACAGGTCTTCTTCACGATACGCATCAGGATCAGTGTGATAAACACCGATCAACCTGATATCGGGTCCAACCAGCCCGCGAACGGCAAGCCAGCCGAACAGGCGATCAAACGCCTCGCCGATTTGCATGAATGATCCGTGATGATGAATGGTCAAAAGTGACATCTCAGGCACGTTCCGGATTTCCACGTCCCATGGGCCACTAACGAGTGCTCCCTGATCTTCATCAACGGCATTCTGGAACTTCCGATGACTGCCTTCCTTGCGATAGCGGGCGGGCGGCATTCCATAGCTGTCGGAAAAGATACGGGTAAAGGATTGCAAATTCGGATATCCGCACCGCTTTGCAATATCATCAATTGGGATTTCGCTGTTGGCCAGCATTCCGGCGGCCGTATGAAGGCGCACCCGCTTGACTGTCGCAGCCACGGTTTCACCAAACACACCGTGATAAATGCGATGCCAGTGCGTCGGAGACATACAGGCAATTTCAGCAAGGCTGTTCAAATCCAGATCATCTGCCAGATGATCATGAATATAGGCCTGAACACGGGTAAGACGGTCCTGATAGGAACGCTGGGCATGTAATTTATTCATCGTTCTCTCATGCATTTGTTGTGCAATTTGAAAACGCTATCACGGTGCGATTTGACAAATCTTGCGATCTTGTCGTTGATAGAATCAGGAAAATAGCGGCAAAAGGATTTCGTTGATTTCGTGCCACAAATCCTCGGAACTTGCGCAAAGAAGTCCGGGGGCTGTCGCATTGGCGTTATATTCGTTGTCCTTGTCAGACATGATATAGCGCGCAAAACCGCCAGCCTCACGAACAAGCAGCGTACCCGGCGCATGATCCCAGGGCTTTAAGGTGCGATAGGCACAAAAATCATATGCACCGCGCGCCATTTCCTCATATTCCGCGCCACAGCAGGAATAATGGGCAACGTCATCAAAGAAATCGAGATGACCATAATGCTTGCGAATGCGATCACGGGCATAGGAAATCAAAAAGCCCTTTGCATCACGGGCTTTGGTAATGTCTGAACGCACAGAAACCGGCTGACCCTGATAGCAGGTACCGGCCCCCTTTTCGGCGACGGTTGCAGCACCTTCAATCGGATCGACAATCCAGGCTGCGACAGTTTCGCCGCCATAATACAAACCGACCATGCAGCGGAATGGCTGGCGATGATGGGCAAAGTTTTTGGTGCCGTCGACCGGATCAATGATCCAGAACGGGTCGGTTCCGGCAAAAACCTTGTCCTGTAACTTCGGATCAGCATGTGCTGCCTCTTCACCCAAGGCCAGACTCCCGGGCAACAGATCGGTTAAACGTGCGGTTAGAACCCGCTCGGCCTCGGTATCTGCTATGGTGACAAGATCAAGCGCGTGGGTTTTGGTATCGATATCGGCATCATCAAGCTGACCGAAGCGCGGAGCGATTTCAGTTGCCGATACCTCCCGGATAATTTCGGTAACCTTATCCATATCGACTTTTATCGCCACGCTACTTCTCCCACTGGGTAATCCTGATTACGCACTATATCAGATGCACTTCAAGCCCGGCCTTGGCACACCAGTCTTCGAACCGACCAACACGCGTCGTATCAACGCGTAGCTGGATTGAAATTCCGTCCGCACCTTCACTCCGCTGCAAGACTTCGCCCTGCTCATAAAGACGGGCCAGTGACTTACCGTCCGAATAAGGCACGCACAGCTCAAACACCGGCATGTCCTCGGTCAGACGATCCTCGATCAATTCAAGCAGTGCATCACAATTGCGGCCTTTTACCGCCGAAATAGCAATGGTGTTGTCATGACGGGATGCATATTCCAGCACGGCCTGAAAGTCTTCACCTTCAAGAAGATCGATCTTGTTAAGCGCCTCGACCAGTTCTTCGCCATCAATTGCCTTTTGAAGACCAAGCGCCTTGAGAACTTCAAGCACATCAAGCTTCTGTGCCTCGGTCTCGGGCGATGATGCATCACGCACATGAACGATCAGGTCTGCTTCAAGAACTTCTTCAAGTGTCGCACGGAACGCTGCGACAAGATCGTGCGGCAAATCCGAAACGAACCCCACCGTATCAGACAGAATAACCTTTCGACCGCTCGGCAGGATCAAACCACGCATGGTCGGATCAAGCGTCGCGAACAGCATATCCTCGGCAAAAACCTCGGACACCGTCAGGTGGTTAAACAGAGTCGATTTCCCGGCGTTGGTATAACCGACAAGGGCCACGATCGGATAAGGCACCCGGCGGCGAGCTTCGCGGTGAAGTTCGCGCGTACGTTTGACTTCTTCAAGCTCGCGACGCAATTTCGCAAGCTTGTCTCCGATCAGGCGACGGTCAATCTCGATCTGGCGTTCACCCGGACCGGCAAGGAACCCGCGACCACCACGCTGACGTTCAAGGTGCGTCCAGGTCCGCACAAGGCGGGATCGCTGATAGCTGAGCAATGCCAGTTGAACTTGCAAGCGTCCTTCACGGGTGCGCGCACGATCAGCAAAGATTTCAAGGATCAAGCCGGTTCGATCAATAACCTTGCATTTCCATTCACGTTCCAGGTTACGCTGCTGGATCGGGGAAAGCTGGCCATTGATCATGACAATATCGGCCTCTTCGGCCTTGATTTGCAAACCAAGCCGCTCAACGACACCGGTCCCGAAAAGGGTTGCCGGGCGTGTTTTTGCAATGGGCACGATATCCGCGCCCACCACGTCAAATTCCAATGCGCCAGTCAAACTGACCGCTTCATCCAGACGCGAAGACGCGTCGCGCCAGGACGCTTTCTGGTCCGCGCGTTTTAGATCCGGATGGAAAACTAGGACCCGGGGGGTATCGGGCGCATCGCCGCCCCCCGAAGTCAGAGATTCGTCAGCTATTTTCTTCGTCCGTCGCAGGCTGGCTCGGATCAAACAGTTTGATCGGGGTCGTCGGCATTACCGTCGAGATCGCGTGTTTGTAAACGAGCTGGGTATGAGCATCGCGCCGCAGCAAAACAGAGAAATTGTCAAACCAGGTGATGATGCCCTGCAATTTGACTCCGTTGACCAGAAACACGGTAACCGGCGTTTTGTTTTTACGGCAATAATTCAGGAATACGTCCTGAACATTTTGTGATTTTTCCGCCATTGGTTAGACCTAGCCTT